>Ga0207684_10000101_pt1 | contig 162786 bp, 151 predicted proteins | sample KBSK5501metaG_FD_184342 | JGI IMG/M metagenome (GOLD analysis project Ga0207684, IMG submission 184342) | Corn, switchgrass and miscanthus rhizosphere microbial communities from Kellogg Biological Station, Michigan, USA - KBS K5-50-1 metaG... | ecosystem: Host-associated > Plants > Roots >... | reverse complement strand
AGACGGCATCCTCCCTTTAACAGCCCAAGCGGGCTGCAATCTCGGGCGAGAGGATACCATAACGCAAGTACGTCTGTCAATCAAATAAACAACATACGTACTTAACTTGTCCAAACTCCAGGGCCCTCCTCACGGAGGGCGGCTTTTGTCGTCTGCCCGAGTCTATAAACATTGCCCTCCTGACGGAGGGCGTCCTTTTGTAGTTTGTCGAGTTTTCCGGGTCCCTAGAAAGTAATAGAAGCCGAGTAATAGAAAGTGAATTGCGCGGAATCAAGCAGCGCGCGCGCAGGCCCGACGTCTTTGAGATAGTCGATCAAGATGTCAGTGTCTTACGAGGAGCCCGTCTCTTGCCACGCCCTAATCTCCCGAAGAAAACCCTCAGCGGACTCCGCCTGCGCCTCGTCTCGCAAGTCTTCGACGTAGCGAGCGCTGTCTCTTACTTCGCGATAGCTGAAGGTTGCCTCTTGATCAAACAGATCGTCTACCTGCGCCTCCAGAGCTGCGGTCAACTCATCGTCGGTGGGATCAGGGATTCGTTCCGTTCGCTTGAATTCTCGAACGACTCCTCTGATTCTTTCTTCCAGACGCTCCCTGGTAATCATGGCGATTTCCTCATTGCTCGGCATCGCCCGCATTCTTGATTTATGGAGTATGGCATTTGCTGCCGGGACGGCTCCGGTCTTTGCATGTTCATCGGGGCGTTCGTCATCGTTCAATGGATTCACGCCCGGACCATGCCGGGTGACGGAGTATTTGGAGTGCCGCCGCACTCCGAAGAACTGCCCGCCCCACTTCCGACCTCTGACTTCTTCAATCAGCAATCCTCAATCCTCAATTTCGTTCTGGCTTCTGACCTCTGACTTCGCGTAAGCAGCATCGCATGCGCGTGCAGATGAGTATTGTTAACCCTCACGTGTCGCGATAGACTTTGACTGTGATTAACTACGAAGAGCTTCTGGATCAGGCAAGGCAGCTTTCGTCCGGGGAACGATTGCGATTAGCTGACGCGTTGCTTGAAGAAGAACTTGGCTTCGGCATGTGGCGTGAGCGCGCTGAAATGAAAGATGCAGCCGCCTACGTCGATAGACTGCGCGAGGAAGGCATGCGCACGGCCGATGGCAGACTCAAAACCGCGGAGGAGTTTCTTCGAGAGGTAAAGGCATTTGACCAGTGACGCCGTGGCTGGCCCTGACCAGCGCGCTTCGAGACAAGGCGTTTTCATTCTGTGGTATCGGGGCGATCCGCGAGGCCGACTCTTCTTTCGCAACCCCGCAATCGAGATCTACTACACCCGAGTAACAAGAAAGGAGTTGCTGCACCCGCCTATCAGTGATGCTGCTGCACCCGCCTATCAGTGATGCTGAAAAGGCGCGCCGGCTCAGGTTGCTGGCCGGATTGCGATTGATTAACCCGGACAATCAAATCGCGGCTGCTTATTCTGATCTCTTGTCGCGCTATGGATATTTGCGAGTACATCTGGCTGATGCGCTGATCGCGGCCGGCGCTTGGGAAAAGAACCTTCCGCTTGTAACGACTAATCTCCGGCACTTTCAGCAGATTCGAGAAATTGAGGTGATCCCGTTTTAGATTTGAAGCATGCAAGGTTGGCAGCGAGGCCGGATGCGAATGTCAACAAAGCCAAGCCTGCCCCCAGCCTCCCCGGTGATTATTTTCTTCCATAGGCTTTGCGTTCACTGTCGCTCATGTCGCGAGGGCTGATGATGACGGCGGTCCTGGATTTGGGCTTGTAGATAAACGGGGCTCTGGACGCTCGCATTGGACGGAGAGACTACTACGGAAAGAGTCCGAGTCGCATCCATTGAAGTCGAGCAGCCAACTGTGCCTCACGGTTCATCTTCAAGCGGGTCAGGGTGGCGCGCCCAATCGAGGTCTCCGATAGAATGTCGCCACTAGCTCTATCAACCCGAAAGTGATCCTCCCAATGATTCAGACGTGGATTGAAAAGCACCGTCTCCTCTTGCATAACTTCGTCAAAGCCAGTCAGGTGATTTGCTTTATGGATGTTGCACGAGCGACAAGCCAACGCCAGATTGGACAGATCATCAGTCCCTTTATGGCAGGTCGGGATTACGTGTTCGACTTCGAATGGAAAATTGAATATGACCTCAGGAGCGTGGCAGTACTCGTAGCGATGCGCAGTACGGTGAGAGACCTCAGGGTAGCGAGCATTCATCGCGGGATTTCTCTAAAGGTCACCTCAGCACGACGTCGCGCGGCATTCAGTTCTTCGTCGATCAGCGATTGCAACTCCGCTTGTTCGTCCTCGGCGAGACTGCCACCACTGTCGCGTGCAATTCTCCAGCGCGACATCAATTCGCCGAGTCGCTGCTGTTGCGCCGCGGTAAAGAAAGAATCAGGCCGCAAGTTTTGTATTACGACAAGCATGCCCGCTTCATCTTCGCTCAATTGCAACGTCAGCGCGTCGAGTGCCTCGCCTACGGATCTGCCCACCGATTCTCTTTCGCCTGCCAACGCGCGATAGCGGGTCTCTACCGTGCCAAGCTTCTCTGGAAGAATTGTTATTGCTGTCATGCTCAAGACTCCTGGAAGGTGTCGATCCTCTGTTTACTTATTGACGTGCAGATTATGCGCGTCCAACACAACGCGCATCAAGTCATGCGAGCTTGGGAGCTTGTCAGATTGGAGGCCTCACACCGATCGAGCAAAGATGACCGACCGATCACCTTGAGTCCGCATCTTAGCCCACAGGTCTTGTCGCTCGAAGTAACGCCGTGCTATGTTTCGCGCCATGAGTACTCTTGCCGAGATCGAAGCCGCAGCCGACGCCCTTCCGGCGGAACAGAAACAGGAGTTGATCCTTTTCCTCGCGGCGCGGCTCCGCGCTGGAGCGGATGAATTACCGGCGCCGCGAGAGTTTAGCCGCGAACAAATTGACCAATGGATTGCGGACGACGAAGAGGGTTACCGCAGCTTTCTTGATGGACAGTGAATCTCTTCCTCGACACCAGCGTAATGTTGGCCGCTTGTGGCTCGGCGAAAGGATCGTCGCGAGCTATTTTTCATCTCGCTAATGCAGCCGGGTGGACTCTAATGAGCAGTCCGTACGCGCTCGCTGAGGTAATGCGAAATCTGGGAAAGCTTCCGGCCGCGGCGACGGCTGAGTGGGTCCGTCTTCGACAGCAACTCAAGATCGTTGACGATGTAGTTTCCCCGGACCGGCCTACAATCTTCTTCGCGAGCAAAGATCGCCCAATCCTACTTACGGCGCTCGCTTGGTCGGATGCCTTGATCACTCTGGACCGCGACGACTTCGCGAAATTCCTCGGCAGCCAGTTTTATGGTTTGCGCGTGCGACTACCGTTCAACTTCCTTGAGGAAGAGCGAAGGGAAGGACGCTTGAAGATCTCGCGGCCCTAGCGGCCGGGAGTCAAGCGATGGCTCAAAAGGATAGGCGGGCCGATTGGCTCGGCAGATTGGCACCGCAGGTTGGCGCGGCAGATTCTGACGGCGGCTTACTTTAAGGATCGCTGAAGGATTTCCGCCAGGCCAATTGCTTCGCGTCTACGGCACTCCTGCTCTTGGCCGTGCGCTTTCTTTAACCAACCGCACGAATCAATCGGCTCGCGATTCGAAACGGGGAATCTCTCGTGGCGAAGTCGGCTCTCAAGCAATTAGATCGTGAATCACATTCCCTGCGACATCCGTGAGCCGGAAGTCTCGACCACTGTACCGATAGGTTAGTTTGGTGTGATCGATTCCAAGCAGGTGCAGAATCGTTGCGTGCAGGTCGTGTACGTGTACCGGTTTGTCAACGACCTTGAACCCGAAATCATCCGTCGCGCCATAGATCAGTCCGCCTTTCACTCCACCGCCGGCCATCCACATCGTGAACGCGAACGGGTTGTGATCGCGGCCGTTCTGAATTCCGGCGGCGCCTCCGCCGGTTTCGACTACCGGCGTGCGGCCGAACTCGGAACCGCACACAACCAAAGTGTCGTCGAGCAGGCCGCGTGATTTCAGATCCTTGATCACCGCCGCGAACGGCTGATCGGAGTCCATGGCGCACTTGCGATGCGCCTGGATGTCAGTATGCGCGTCCCACGGATCACCCTTGGCGTAATAGACCTGCACCATGCGCACGCCTCGCTCTACAAGGCGTACCGCGAGCAGGCTGCCGCGAGCCGTGCTGCCCGGACCATACATCTTCAACGTTGCCGGTGTTTCCTTTCGAATATCGAAGACCTCGGGCGCTTCGGTCTGCATGCGATATGCAGTTTCCATAGACTGGATCGTCGCCTCGAGTTGCGGATCGAGCGATTTCTCGCGCTCCATTTGCATCCGGTTCAGACGAGTAAGCAAGTCAAGCTCGCGCCGTTGTTCGGGCAGTTCGAACTTCTGATTGTGAATGTAGGAAATCAATTTCCGCGGATCGAATCCCGGTTCAACCAGCAGCTCGGCGTTCTGTTTATCGCCCGGCTTGTCGGAGATATAAGTTCCCTGATGGATGGCCGGCAGAAAGGAACTGTTCCACAGCGGCGGACCGACCGTGGTTGGAACATCGGGACACAGAACGACGAAAGCCGGCAGGTTCTTGTTCTCGACGCCAAGACCGTATGTCAGCCATGACCCGAGCGAGGGGCGTCCCGCCTGACTGAAGCCGGTGTTCATCATCAGCATCGAAGGTTCGTGATTCGGAATGTCGGTGTTGACAGACCGAATCCAACAGATGCTGTCGGCGCATTCGCCAACCTTCGGGAACAGCTCGCTGACATCCATGCCGCATTGACCGTATTTCTTGAAGGCGTATGGCGAGCGCAACAACGTACCGGTCTTCCGCTCGGTAAGAATGGTTCCTCCGGGGAGCGGTTGGCCGTGATACTTGTCGAGCATCGGCTTTGGATCGAAGCTGTCCACTTGTGAGAGCCCGCCGTTCATATAAAGGAAGATCACGTGCTTCGCGCGCGCGGCGTGGTGAAGGCCACCCTTGGGCCAGTTGGCGGATGCCGCGCTGGTTTGTGATTGCGCGCGTGCAAGCGAATCTCCCACGAGCCCCGCAAAAGCTATCATTCCAAATCCGCTGCCCATTCGGCAGAGCGCTTCGCGACGCGTGATCGAGCTGGGTTCTTTGTGTTTCATCTGGTTTGATCGCACTCTTAGTTGATGAACATGAATTCGGTCGAGCTAAGCAGGACCTTGAGGTAACGTCCCCACTGGGTCACGGGCAGCAGCGGTTTTTTCTCATCGGCTTTGCCCGCGGCCGGCACGACACCGGCCATCATCCCATTCGGATCCATCGCCGGAACGTTAGCTTGATCCGCTATCACGCTGGGCGCGCCGGCCGAAGCGCCTCCGGGCTTGTCAGCCATTTCCTTCTTCTCAGCTTTCTTCTTTTCTTTTTCCTCTTCGGCTTTCTTACGCTCTTCGTATTCCTTCAACGGCTCGTTTCGAAGATACTCCAGCCCAAGCCTTACTTCTTCGGCCGTTGCCCGGCGTCCGAACACCAGCCGATAAGCCTTTTGTACACGAGCCTCCATCGTGGGCTCGGATTCCAGTTGCCGGACGAGCAACTCGGCCTGTTGCTGCACAAAGTCACTGTTCATGAAGAAGAGACGTTGAAGCGGAACGTTGGTCGTGTAGCGCTGTTCGGCTGAAATGTTGGGACTGGGGAAGTCGAAAAGCTGGAGAAACTCGTCGAGCTTGTAGCGACTGACCTTTCCATAAAGCGTCCGTCGAGTTGACTGCGGCGTCAATGTTTCAGAAGGCCCGCCCATCTTTTTGTCGAGCGCCCCCGAGGCCGCAAGCAACGAATCGCGGATTTGCTCGACGTCCATCCGCCGGCGATTGGCTCGCCAGTAAAGCCGATTCGACGAGTCCTTATCGTAATTGATCTTGATCGATTCGTTGCTGAGCTGATACACCGAACTCAGCATGATCTCGCGGTGCAGCTTCTTGATGGACATTCCGTTCCGAACAAAAAAGTCGGCCAGGTATTCGAGCAACTCGGGATGAATCGGGCGCTCGCCGTTGAACCCAAAATTGCTGGGCGTGTCCACGATGCCGGTTCCGAAATGCCATTTCCAAACTCGATTGACGATGACCCGCAGCGCAATCGGCTGTTGGAGGATCGCCTCTGCAAGCTCGAGGCGTCCGCTCCCCTTTGTGAAGGACAATCTGCTGTCCTTTGAGAGCACCGACAGGAACCCGCGTGGAACAATCTCGCCCAGGTTGGTGGGATTGCCGCGCAGACTCACGGGTAAGTCGACGGGCTTCTCTCGATCTGCAACCCCGTGCACGTAAGGATACGCGGCGGGCATCGCCTTTCTGAAATTCTCGATGTCCTCTTTGAATGCCGCCAGGTACGCGCGTCCATCCGCGCTGATCTGACGCTCGAGCCCCCATCCTCTGAATGCCAGGAGTCCCGGTTTGTACTTTTGCGTGACTCCCGGGAGCATTGGGTCGTCAAGGTCGCGCACATAAACGTCCATCCACAGATTTGTTCGCTCAAGCGACATCGCCTTGATCTCTACTCCGCAGCTTGGGCAGAAGTCATCGTTGGTCACGAATTCGTTTGGCTTGAACAAAGGCTCCTTTGGCTTTGTGCCTGTAAGCGACTTGGCGATGATAATGTCGTTTTGCTCTTTCAGGTCCTTGCGCTCGAAGAGCACATCCATCAGCAGGGTTTGGAAGTCATCGCCAAGCTTTTTGGCTTCCGCCGCTGTCCCGCCCTTTTGCATCATCGCCTGCCAATCTTTCAGGTAGGGATAATAGCGCGGGGGCCGCGCCAGGAACTTGATCCAACGCTGCATCAATTCGTAATCGAGCTTGTTCTTTTCAATGACATCGTTGAGGTCTTCTTTAGGTTCGCCGGTCACGCGCCAAACCGACTGCATGTATTTCGAAGCTTGCAGCGTCAAGCTCTCCGATAGCTGCCGCGTTTCGTTCTGGAGAAACTCGCCGAGGAGTTTCTCTTTGTTCTTGAGTTTCTTTTCCAGATCCGTGTATCTAGCGACCGTGCTCTCGGGCACTTGTGGATATTCTTTATAGGTCGTGCTGGCGAAGACTCCGGCCATCGCATAATAGTCTTTGGTCGGAATCGGATCGTACTTGTGATTGTGACAACGGGCACAACCCACGGTCAGTCCCAGAAACCCCCGGCTGACCACATCGATGCGATCGTGCCGCTCATCCGCGCGCGTGACCTCGACGGCGCCGTTGTCGTAAAGCCAGAGACCCTGTCCGAGAAATCCGAGCGCCGGAAGCATTCTCACTCGCGAACTCTCCTCCACCTGATCCCCCGCCAATTGCCCGCGCACAAACTGGTCATAGGGGAGATCATCATTAAAAGCCTTTACGACCCAATCGCGATACAAGTACGCATTCGGGTAGGGGGCAAATCCGCGACCCATTGGATCAAGGCTGCGGTAGTCGTCTTCGCCGTAGCGCGCGACATCAAGCCACAAGCGTCCCCAACGTTCTCCGTATTGCGGAGAGGCGAGCAGGCGATCCACCACTTTGGCGAAAGCATCCGGCGATTTATCGTTCTCGAATGCCTCAATCTCTTCGGGCGTCGGTGGTATTCCGATCAGATCAAGCGTCGCGCGCCGCAACAGCGTGCGGCGATCGGCGGGTCCGGCGGGCGCAAGCCCTTCCTTCTCGAGGCGAGCAAGAATGAAGCGATCGATTTCATTTTTGGGCCATCGCGCGTTTTGGACTGACGGCGCGGGCGCGGGATGCAACGGCTGGAAGGACCAGAATGCGCGTCGTGCGGGATCAATTGCGATTTCACCCTTCGACGCGACCTTCGCTGTGCCGGTGTCAGGCCACACAGCGCCGGTTCGAATCCACTGGGCGATCGCTTCGATTTGATCGGCCGAGAGCTTGCCGCCCTTCGGCATCTTGAGCGCGCCGGTCTGTCGGAGGGCAGCGATAAGCAGGCTCTTGTCCGGGTCGCCGGGGACGATCGCGGGACCCGATTTGCCGCCTCGCAGCATGGCTTCTCGCGAATCAAGTCGAAGTCCACCTAATTGCGAATCGGTATGACAGGCGAAGCATTCAGTCGCGAGAATAGGCCGGACTTTGGCTTCGAAGAAATCATCCTTGCTTTGAGACCACACCGGCCACGCGGCCAGGACCAGAACCGCGATTCCGAACACAATACGCTGACATTTCATAGAGACTTCTTTTTTGATCCGGAAACTGCCAGCAGGCATTAATCCTTGATGTTCTTGGCGCCGCGCTGGAATTACTTCTACCGCGGGTCCGAAAAACTTTAGCGCAGGCGCGACGCATGGGCAATATTTTGGGCAATATTATTGAAGCGAGGGCAGTGATGCATCCTTGAGTTGCCGAAGAAATGCCGCTAAGACACGAAGGCACCAGGAATCACCAGGGCCTTTCTTCGTGGAACTTTGTGTCTTCGTGCCTCGTGTGGCAAGACTGCTCGCGTCCCGAGCAACACACAATTGCATCACTACCGAAGCGAGAAAATCAAAGCATCGAGGCCTCAGAAAATGGGACAGCGTCAAAACTTTTGCTAAGATCCGTTCCATGATTCGACTACTGGTTTTTCTTCCGCTTGTTTTGTCTTCTTTTATTCAGACGCCTAAGCCCGCCCGGCCACCGAGACCCGGGGTAAAAGCGCCGAATGTGCGAGTCCCGATCACCTCTCTAAAGCCCGATGCTGTGTTTGAGGTGCCCGGCGCGCCGGACTGGATCGCCATCGACGAATCAGTGTGGGTTTCCAATTACCCGAAGAACACGGTGGCACGACTCGATCCAAAATCAAATAAGGTCATCGCCATGGTCGCGGTCGGCAACAAACCCTGCTCCGGGCTTGCGACTGGCTTCGGTAGTCTATGGGTTCCTCTTTGCGGAGATCAGGCGCTTGCGCGCGTCGATCTCAAGGAAGGAAAGGTGACAGCTACCATTCCAATCTCGATTGGCGATTCGGAAGGCGGCCTGGCCGAAGGCGCCGGAAGCGTCTGGCTGGTTACGGACAAGAAGGGAACCCTGGCGCGCATTGATCCCGCGACCAATAAGGTTGTCGCTGAGATCCAGGTCCCGGCGGGCTCATTCACCGTAGCGTTTGGCGAAGGTGCGGTTTGGGTTACCGGGACCGCGACCAATGTATTGACGCGAATAAATCCAGAAACGAATCTTGTGGTGGAATCGATCCCGGTGGGGAAAGCGCCGCGCTTTCTGACTATCGGCGGCGGCTTTGTTTGGACGCTGAATCAGACGAGCGGCGATGTGTCGAAAGTCGATCCGAAAACAAACAAAGTAGTTGAGACCATCGAGGTCGGTGTGCCCGGCCCCGGAGGCGAGATAGCATTCGGTGAAGGTTCGGTGTGGGTTACGTCGTTCGAGTTTCCGATTTCCCGGATCGATCCCGCGTTGGGAAAAGTCGTGCAGCAATTCGCGGGTGAAGGCGGCGATGCTATCCGCGTTGGACACGGCTCGGTGTGGCTTTCGAATATCCGCGCGGGCACGGTGTGGCGGTTGGATCCGCGCCGCATCGCGGCGACAGTCTCGCAGTGATGCGCTTGGCATTCGCGAAGAACGGCACTGAGATCCTACGCCCCGTACAAACCTCCTTGCTACGAATACGAAGCGACGACGCCTTACCTTCCATTTGTCGAGGCGTTTCGCCGATGGACGCGCGAACAAACCGATGATGCGAAGCTGCGCGAATTACTCGGCGATGCCGCCGCTCAGTTGGCGAAGCTTGCGCCCGAGATCGAAACACGCATTGGTCCTTTCCCAACTCGCGCAACTTTGCCCGCGCACGAGGAGCGGTTGCTGTTCTTCGATTCGGTGACCCGATTCTTCACCGAGCTCGCCGGCCGCCGAGGCTTGCTGTTTTTAAAGACGATCTGCACTGGGCCGACGGCAGCACGCTGTGGCTGGTCGGCCATCTGCTTCGGAACCTGCGCGAGGCTCGAGTCCTGATTGTTGCTTCATATCGCGAGATTGAACTCGACCGAGCGCATCCGCTTGCGAAGGCGCTGGTCGATTGGAACCGCGAGCGCCTGATGACTCGCATTGTGTTGCGACGGTTCGGCTCGGATGAAACTCGCCAGCAGCTCGCGGCCTTGCTCAACGACTCGGTGTCTGCCGACTTTGCCGAAGCCGTGCATCGTGAGACCGAAGGCAATCCATTCTTCGTCGAAGAAGTGCTGAAGGCGTTGATCGAACAGGGTTCGGTTGGCCGCAAGAGCGGCGAGTGGACTCGCGGCGAGGTTGCCGATCTGGTGATCCCGCAGAGCGTAAAGGAAGCGATTGGGAGCAGGCTCGATCGAGTCAGCTCCGGTTGCAACGAAATCCTGCGAGCCGCCGCGGTCGTCGGAAAGACATTCACGTTCGAAGAAGTAGTTGCGGCGGTTGGAAGCGAGAACGAAGAAGCGCTGCTGGATGCGCTTGATGAAGCGACGGCCGCGCAGCTTCTGGTCGCCGAGCGCGGCGAGGCATCACGTTCACTCACGACAAGATCCGCGAGGTGCTCTACGAAGAGCATTCGCCGCCGCCGGCTGCACCGTCGCACCGCCGGAGGGGCTCGAAAGTCATCGCGATCGGACGCCCGTCGCCGTCGAGACGCTCGCTCATCATTATATTGAAGCCGGCGACTATCAACGCGGGATCGAGTACGCAAAGCAGGCAGCGGCCGCGGCTGAAAAACTCTTCGCTTTCGATGAAGCCATCACTGCGTATAGTCGAGCGCTTGAATGCGCCGAGTCTCTTGGGCTTGATGATGAACAGGCCGCGCTCGAAGAGGCGATCGGCAACGCGTCCACGTTTGGGAGGGAATCTGGTTTCAGCCTTTGAACATTTCGAGCGGGCGCTTGCGCTTGCGCGTGATCCGCTCCAGCGAGCGCGATTGCAATGTGAGGCCGCAAGCACCCTGGTCATCAATGGAGACCCGAGAGGACTCGATCTCCTTCACGACGCATTGAATGTGCTTGATGCTGAGACTCATCCAATCGAGACCGCGCACGCTCTCACGGTTGAAGGCCGGTTTCATCATCTCGCGTGTCAACATGGCAAAGCGATCGAGCTAATCGAGCGAGCCGCCGCGCTCGCGTCGCCGAAGGCGGAAGGAGCCGAGCTTTCAGCTTTTGAAGCATCGACGCTCACGACTCTATATCCGTATCTCGCCGGCGCGCTTCAACACATGGGTCGCTTCGAAGATTCGGATCGCTGGGCGCATCGCGCGATCGAGTTTGGAATAAAGCATCAAATTCCGTTTGCCGAATCGCTTGGATACGAGTTTCTCGGTGAGAATTCGGTGAGCAAGGGTAATTGGGAGAAGGGGCTCGAGTACGCGGCGATAGAAGGCGAGTTGGCCGCGAGGATTCATTCGCGAGAGCGGCAGGCGTGGATTCATCTTTATTCCGGGCTGTGTGCGTTGTACCTGGGCGACGCCGGGCGCGCCGAGCGCATATTCGTTGACGGCATCGCGTTGGGCGAAGCGGTTGGCGACCGTCGCGCAGCCTCGATGATGAGGAGTTATCTAGTTCTTGCGCTGGCCGACCTCGGCCGCTTGGATGAAGCCGGGACATTAGCTCACGAGAGCCTTGCAGTCGCTGAGAAGATGGGGCTTTTGTATCTCCGGACGGAGGCGATTCGAGGCTTGGCGTATGTGCATTTCAAACTGGGCGAATTCGAAGAAGTGGTCAGGTTAAGCGAACGGATCATCGAGTTGACTACGGGAACGGATGCGCGAAACAGCAGGTTGTGGGCGGGCCCGGTTCACATCGAAGCTTTGTTAGCGCTCGATCGCCGTGAAGAAGCGAGTATGCGGCTGGCAGCTTATGAGGAGATGGTCTCGGATTGCCAATCGGCACACTTCAGCAGAGAAGTGTCGAGGCTTGAAGGACTGCTTCGATGAGCGTGCCGACAACTGAGACAGATTATCGCTCCTTGCGAATCAGCTTTCCTAACGCCTCCTGATCCGGAGCCAACAGCTCGGTAATCCGCTGATGGTTCACATCGGCAACTATGATTTGTCCAACCTCGGTCTCCACTTCGCTGAAGATTCCGTGCGATCTCATCTTCGCAACCTGATACTGATTGTCTTCAGTCGGAGTCACGTAATGCACCGAATCCGCCTTGAAGCGATGCACCATGAAAAGATGAATCAGTGTCATCAGGCGCTTCTGGCGCAGCGACTCCGCAAAGGTGTTCTGATCGCGCACCGAAAGAATGCTGCGGCCCCGGCGATCGTGAATCGGAGCGAAAATCACATTCGCAAGTTTCTCGTCTTCCTTGTCATACACGCCCAGCTCTAGCAACTCCGAACCCGCGCGGTGCGGCCGCATCTGAACGCGGAGTCCGCCAGGAAGCTCGTAGTGATGCGTCCACATCGCCAGCCATTCTTCGAGTAATTTCTTTGGTACCTCGGTCTGTACAAGGTGCTGGTGTTGAGTCGAGCCCTTGCCCATCGCCATCGTAGTCGCCGTGCGCCCCGACGTAGCCACCAAAGCCGCGTCCGCGCGCGGGCCTCCGACCAGCGTCTGCGGAGTTCGATAGGGAGACTCGACCATGCGCAGCTTTCTTTGAAGCCGGGCGAGCGCGAGCATTCCATCCTGCTTGAGGGCCGTTGCGAACTCCTCGGCTGCGAGCCCGTCGATCTGATGACCTCCGTAGGTTATGAAGTTGAACACAAAGCCCAGCTTGCCAAGTTCTTCGGGGAAGCTGCGCATCTCGTCATCGCTCATGCCCGTCGTGTCCCAACTGAATGACGGCGAGAGATTGTAAGCGAGCATCTTGTCGGGAAACTCCGCGTGAATCGCTTGGGCGAACTCGCGCGCGTCTTCGAGATTCGCGGTCTTGGTTTCCATCCACAGCAGATCGGCGAAGGGCGCCGCCGCAAGCGACTTCGCAATCGCGTAAGGTATACCACCGCGAACCTGATAGTAGCCTTCTGGCGTTCGCGCCGCTTCCGAGTCCCATTCGACTTCGATGCCGAGATCGCTTGCTCTCTCGCGAGCGACTGAGAGCGAGGCACGTGAGGCGAACCGCCGCCATTCGTCCGCGCTGATCTCGACCGCTTCACCTTCGCTTCGGCGGAACTCGATTACTTCAGCAACCGCGTCGCCGAAAGTGTTCAGACCGGCCTCGTCCTCCCAGGCTTCAAGGAAGCGACTCGCGACTCGATCGAACATTGCATCAAGCGTTTCTTTCCCCGCGAGGTAAATTGCCGCGGCTTCGGCGGCCTGCGAAAGAATTCCACGACGCTCGAGCCACTCGCGGGCGATGTTATGTTCCCCAACTGGGATGGCGTAAAGAAGATGACCGTTGAGTTCGGCGATTCCCAACTCGTGAAAATGCTGAATGAGCGCAAGGAAGCATGGTTTGTAAGCCGGCACGCCGGGGTTCGTCGCGCCAACAAGAAAGGGTTGATCGCGTTCGTCTCCGCGGCCGTCGATCAGGTTCGCGGCTTCGGCGTCCGTTCGAGCTACGATGATTCCTGGAACGCCCATCACATCAAGCTGGAAGCGGGCCGCGTTCAATCGTTTGTTCTGTTCATCCTGCGCGACCAGCACCTTGCCGCCCTGATGCCCGCACTTCTTTGTGCCCGGCCGCTGATCTTCGATGTGATAGCCCGGAACGCCGGATTCAACGAAGCGCTTGATCAGATTTCTCACGTGAGGATCGCCGCCGTGACCGGTGTCGGCGTCGGCGATGATGAACGGGCGAAAGTCGGAAGCCTCGGTTGCGTTGCGCTGAACTTCGGTCATTCGCGAACGCAAGTATTGTTGATTCCGATCAGCCGCCAGCAACGCGCGCACGAGCGCGGCCGCTTCGTCGGGAACCTGGCTGAGCGGATAGCTTGCCAGATCCGGTCCCGGGTCTTCGCTCGTGCTGCCCTTGGCCGATGTAGCCCAACCGCCCAGATAGATCCCGTCGATTCCCATCCGCTTCATCGCGACCGCCTGCCCCGGCGAGTATGGGCCAAAGGTCGTAATGCTCCGGCGCTCGGAGAAGAGTTCGCGCAAGCGATCGTAAAACGCCGCAGCCGCCTCGCGCGCTATCGTGTAGTCGTGCGCGATCGTGCCGCGCTGCTCGACCACCTGCCGCGCGGTGTAGAGTCGAACGATCCCGTTGAAACGCGGGCTGTCGAACCACTCCTGTGTCTCGGTGATGTTCTGCTCGAATGATTTCATAAGGGCTCCCGCTTAATCGGTAAAATCCAGATTCTCCGTAATCCGCGTTCCGTCTCGCTCGAAGGCTTCGATGTAAGCGCCGATGCGCGATCGAGCGGCGTCGAGGTGGTAATTGTTCAGTTGAAGATTCAGAAGATCGATGTACCACGGCAGCTTGATGCGATTGGTAACGTAAGTCTCGACGATTTCGCGAGCGATGGGAAGCGTAGTTGTCTTCGAATCGTCGTGAACATCGCGGTCGCTGGCGGTCAGGAGTTTCGCATATTCTTCTTCGAGCAGCCGGGCAAAGAGCGCCGCGTCAAACGCATCACCCGCCTTCGCACCCGTCTCCGGATCGTCATCGGTAAGCCGCGCGCCCTTGTGCAGCCATTCCCAGAGAATGCTCAAGCGGATTTCGCCGGTCGCCATGTCTTCCATCAGATAAAGCACGTCGTCGTTCCCGAAAAAGTCCGCGGGCTTGAGCGCCGCGGCCTGAAAGCCCTGCTCGAAAGCATTTCCGTATTGCAGAGCGACGCTCAACAAATCGCGCGCGCCACGGACGGTGCGAGGCGCGGATTCGAGCAGCACCAATCCGTCGGCGTCCTCCTGTGTGCAAGTCAGCGGCGGGAACTCGCGTCCGAGCTGGTTGTCCGCGCCGGCTTCTTCCCACACCGGCCGGACGATGTGAACCATCTTCCAGTGCGCCACCCACTTTCCGCTTGCGCCGGCGAGTTGTTCGCGCCGTCCACCCGCCCTCGCGCGCAGCATTCCCTCCTCGACGCCCGCTTCGGAACCGACTGGAATGTTTGGTTCCATACCGCCCTGCCACAACGCGAACCGGCCATTTCTATCGGGAGTGTTCACAGCTCGGCGCACGCGGTCTTCGTAGTTGCGCATGTAGCCATACGTCATGCTGATTGCGTCGATGTTCGGGTTGATGAAGTCCGGGTCCCAGGCCATCGCGTCCGATACGCTGTTGATGTAGTCCCATCGCCCGGTGTTGAATCCCACAAAGTGCAGGCCAAGCGCGGCGCGAATCTCCATAAGCTGGAAGACCGCTTCGATCTGCTCGACGAGGACGTAAGCTTTGATCGCGCCGGTTGTCCGCCCGAGGTGCTGTTCGAGCGCCGCGAGCAGATCGTTCCACAGCGCTGCCTCCTCGGCGGTCTGGATCTTCGGAAGGTAGAGAACGATTGATGAGCCGGCATCACTGAGGCGCTCGTGATTGTTCCCTACATAGAGCGCAAGATCGACGATCGAAGCTGAGAAGCCCGCGCCGCTCGCCTCTCGTACGTGCCGGTCGTCGAGGTGCAGACCGCGGGCGCGAAAGATTTTTGTGGTGAAGTCGAGCTGCGAGCGCCAGTCGGCGATGATGGATCGCCCGAAGAAGCGTTGCGCCCAGCGATTCATCTCAGCCGCTACTTCTTCTGCGGCCTTGAGGAAGATTGGATCTTTGGCGATCGCGAGTTTTAAGTTGCGCTGATTGTCGAGGGCCATCGTGCTGATCTGACCGAGCGCGTCCTCACCATCGAACAACCAACCATCGGCGCCTGACAGAAGAGCATAAGCAACGTTGCGCAACCCGCTCTCAACGCTTGCGCGTGGCCGAGCGGCGGGTCCGGTGCCCTGGATCCACTGGCGCTTCAGATCGGCTGGAATCTCGCTGCCCTCGAAGTTGCCGTCGCGAGCATCCTGAACTCGAATGCTCGTGCGTGGAATCAGCGTTGCGGGATCGAGGAAGGTGATGCGCCGCCGCTCGATCTCGCGCGAGTGACGCAGTGCGATGCGCTTAGCCATCAGCTCCCGGCGATCACGATTGAACGGCGCAAGCGCTTCCAATGCATCGAGCGCCGCTGTCGTGTAGACATCGGAGTAAACCTCAAGCAAGCCGTTGCGATAATCGAGTCGTCGAGTCATTTGTTACTTCGTGTCCCATCGCGAATAATCTGGTCATCCCGTTAGCCCCAACGGCAGACCTCGAATGCACACATTTGTATGGCAATCGATTCTCGACGCTTTCGCGCTTCGATACAAGACCACCCGAGACATTTGGAATCAAATCACGATTATTGTTGCGCCGCGAAACGCCGCTCTGCTCGCGATGGTTCTCGAACTCGATATATAATCATCGTTTTACACAGGAGAAGACTAACAATGAACCCGGAGTCAAACGCGGCCGTGAGGCCGGATGATGCCTCATCCGAAGGGCGGTCTAATTTTATTCGCGACGTTATCATTGAAGACGTCAAAGCCGGAAAACACGGCGGGCGCGTGCAGACTCGCTTCCCGCCCGAGCCAAACGGCTACCTTCACATCGGGCACGCCAAGGCGATCTATCTGGATTTCGGCTTGGCCGCGGAGTTCGGCGGCAAGTGCAATCTGCGTTTCGATGACACAAACCCGTCAAAAGAAGAGACTGAGTACGTCGATTCGATAATGGAAGACGTGCGCTGGCTTGGCTACGAATGGGACGCGCTCCTTTACGCCTCCGACTATTTTGGTCAGCTTTACGAGTGGGCCATCCAGTTGATCAACGCGGGGAAGGCTTATGTGTGCGATCTGAACGCGGATCAGGTTCGCGAGTATCGAGGAACCTTGACTGAGCCGGGCCGTGAGAGCCCTTATCGCAATCGCTCCGTCGAAGAGAACCTCGATCTGTTCGAACGCATGAAGAAGGGTGAGTTTCCCGACGGCACGCGAACCCTGCGCGCGAAGATCGATATGGCGTCACCGAATCTCAGCTTCCGCGACCCGGTGATGTATCGGATTCTTCACATGGAGCATCATCGAACCGGCGGCGACTGGTGCATCTATCCAATGTACGATTACGCACACGGAGAGTCGGACTCGATCGAGAAGGTGACTCATTCAATTTGCACACTCGAATTCGAAAACAATCGCCCGCTGTACAACTGGTTCATCGAGCAGCTCGGCATTTTTCCGTCTCGGCAGTTTGAGTTCGACCGGTTGAATCTGACTTACACCCTGCTGAGCAAGCGCAAGCTGCTGACGCTGGTGCAGGAAGGCCGGGTGAGCGGTTGGGACGACCCGCGCATGCCTACGCTGTCGGGGTTGCGAAGGCGCGGTCATACGCCCGAAGCGCTTCGAAACTTTTGCGCGAGCCTGAGCGTGTCGAAGACCAATAACACGGTGCAGCTTTCGGCGCTCGAGCACTTCGTTCGCGAAGATCTCAACAAGCACGCGGCTCGCGTTATGGCGGTGCTCAAGCCGCTGCGCGTCGTCATCGATAATTACGCCGATGATCTTGTAGAGGAAATGGACGCGGTCAACAATCCCGAAGACGAAAGTATGGGGAAGCGCAGTGTTCCATTTTCGAAAGTGTTGTACATCGAGCAGGACGATTTTCGCGAAGAGCCACCGAAGGGATACTTTCGCCTCGCGCCCGGCCGCGAGGTCAGGCTGCGCTACGGATACCTGATCACTTGCCAGAGTGTGCTGAAAGACCCCGCCGGAAATATTATCGAGTTGCACTGCACCTACGATCCGGCGACGCGCGGCGGCAACACGCCCGACGGACGCAAGGTCAAATCGACGATTCACTGGGTCTCAGCCGCGCACGCCGTTGACGCGGAGGTTCGCCTGTACGACACGCTGTTCACGAAAGAGAATCCGAACGAGGTCGAGGAAGGCCAGGACTTCACCGCTAATCTGAATCCCAACTCGTTAGAGGTGCTGACCGGTTGCAAGGTCGAGCCGAGCTTACGCGACGCAGCGCCAGGTTCGCGGTATCAGTTCGAGCGGCTCGGCTATTTTTGCGTCGATCCGGATTCGTCGCCGGAGAGGTTGGTCTTCAATCGCACAATCGGCTTGCGCGACGCGTGGTCGAAGATGGAACGCCGCGATAAGAAGTGATCCTCGTGACCGGATCACTTCCCGGCGGCGGTGTATTTCTTCATCAGATCTATCGCGCGATCGGCTAGCTTGATCAGATGCGGATGCGCGCGATTGCCGTTTGTCAGTATCGCGAAGCCAAGCTTGCGGTCGCGATTCCCCAGTAGGAACGCTGTGTATCCGGGAACGCTCCCGCTGTGCGCGAAGTAACGGTCGCCGTCGCGCACCTGCACCCACCACGTCAATCCGAACCCCGCGGTTTCATTTCCCCACAGCTCTTCAATCGGTCCTTTGAACTTATCGTGTTGTCGAGTCAACATCTGCTCGAGCGACTGCGCGCCGATGATTCGTTTGCCCTTGAAGACTCCGCCGTTCAGATTAGCAATCAACCAGTTCGCCTGATTCAGCACAGTGCCATAGACCAGCCCTGCCGGCCAGACAGCCGCTTTGAGTCTCGTGGCCGCGGTTTGATTGCCGGTCTTCTCATCGACGATGTACGGAATCGATAATCGCTCTTCCATGTCCGGCCTTGGCTCGAATGCTGTGCTGGTCATCTCGAGCGGCGTGAAGATTTGCTCCTGTATGTATTTTCTGTAGGGCACCCCTGAGAACTTCTGCACGAGGTAACCGATCAAAGTGTAGGCCATATTGGAATAGACAACTGAAGTCATCGGCGGCTTCGCTGCCTTGAGCGATTTGCGAAGGTAATCTTCGAGTGTGGGCGGCGCGTCGAATCCCCACACCGGAACCGGGCCGAAGTCCGCGGGCAAGCCCGACGTGTGAGTAAGCAGATGACGGAACGTAACCGGGTGTTGCGGGTCTTCGTTTTGAATTTTGAAATCAGTCAGGTAATCGTTGACTCGATCATCGAGCTTGAATTTGCCTTGTTCCATTTGCTGGAGCAGCGCCACCGTTGACATCCCTTTGAAAGTCGAGCCGATCAGGTAAACGGTGTCTTTCGTCGCGGCGGTCCGCGCCCATAGATTTGAGTTTCCGTAAGCGCCGCTCCAAATCACCTGGTCTCCCGCGATCAGCGCAACGGTGGCCGAGGGTATCTTCCCGTCCGCCATCGCGCGTCGAATCTCAGGCTCGAGTTCCGCGGCGACGCGGTCAGTGTTGATGGTTTGTGCGTTTGTGATTGCCGGAGACAGAATTGCTATCACCACGAAAATAATTGCTGGCGTCAACCGACCGCGCCGCTTGAGTTTATTCATGCTCGTTCCTCGCAAAAAAATTACTGGAATGACTAATCCATTTGATTCGTAACAACAGTACGAAAGTGTTCTTGTTTATCCTGTTCGGCATTTTTGTGCAACAGGTCTCGTGCAAAGTGCTATTCGCAGATTGATTCCATGACCTTCTGTTTTACCGGCGAGTCAGTTAACCTCACAAGCCAATGAAGGGCAACATTCCAATCTCGGAGCTGCGAACGGGCGAAGACCTCTGGCTGACGGTCGCCGTCACTTCGGTGCGCGAGATCAGGCCGCAACAAGGAAAACCATTCCTGCTTGCGAACGCTCGAAACGCAAGCGGAAAGATCGCGCTCAAGATTCCGGCGGAGCTTCATCACACCGGCAGCTCGATTAAGCCGGGCTTATGGGGAGTCGTCGGGCGCGTCGAGTTGTTTCAGAATCAGGTTCAATTCGTCGTTTCGGAATTCCGGCCCATCACCGTTGAAAAGTATCGCGAGCTTCAGGAATCCGAACCGCTGCTCCCTCGCGCTTTCACCATCGATATCGAAACGATTCCGCTCCCGGCTTTCAAGGAGAGAGCCGCGCTCCGGCTGAAGCGATCGATCGATTCCGGAAAGATGAACGAGGAACAGCAGCAGCGCTACGTTGAGGATCAGTTAGCCGAAGAAGAGCGGGTGTTCAAATCCGGCTCGCTTGCGGCGACGTCGGGACGTGTATTGTCGATCGCGGTTCACATCGGCTCCGTGGCCGGGATCGAGATCGAAGGAATCGAGAGCATCGAAAGCGAATACGTCTTCGGTATTGACTCAGACGGACAAGAGCAAAACGAGCAGGAAGCGTTGACTGACTTCCTCTCGTTGATGCAGAGCTTTGATCCCGAGATTGACGAGATTGTTGGTCATAACATCATCGGCTTCGATCTGCCGTTCGTCTTTCAGCGGTGTCTCATCAACAACATTGCGGTTCGTCCGTTTGTGAATCTGGCGGAGTTCAACGTGCGCGGCGTCTACGACACGATGCATCGCTGGTGGCTTGGCGCGAGAAATCGAGTGGCGCTTGATGATTTGGCCTGGGCGCTTGGAATGGAATCCAGCAAGACAGATGAAGTCGAGGGAAGCCGGGTGTTCGAGTTGTATCAAGCCGGCAAGCTTGCCGAGATTCGAGAATACAATTTGAACGACGTGCGCGTGACGCGAAAAGTGTATGAACGGATCGTGTCGGTACTTGGCCGCCAATAGCACGCGAACCAACCCGCCTCGCCAAGAGAAACTGCCCCAAACCGCCGACCCAGAAATGATCAGAGCATGGCGTTCGCTATTCGCGAATAGCGAATATATAATCCGAACGTGGTTCTCAAACCTCAGGATGTGGTAGTTGTGCTAAAGCTCCTTGGCTACGACGGGAATCGCCCGCCGTTTGCGCTGATCGCGCGAGACCTCGCGATGAGTCCCTCCGAAGTTCATGCCGCGGTGAAGCGCGCTCAAGCTGCCCATCTATTACACGGGCCGGAATTGTCGAACCGCCCTAATGTAACGAACATTGAAGAGTTCTTGATACACGGCATCAAGTACGCATTTCCCGCTGAGCGAGGAGGGCCAAGCCGCGGCATTCCAACTTGCTATGCAGCCGCGCCCTTGAATCGGCTGATTGCTGCCGGAGATGAACCGATCCCGGTCTGGCCCTATGCGAAAGGCGAAAAGAGAGGGATCGCTTTTGCCCCGCTATATAAGATGTCGCCGGTCGCTGCTCTTAAAGATGCGCTGCTGTATGAGGCGCTGGCTCTCGTAGACGCGATCAGGGACGGCCGCGCACGGGAGCGGGCTCTGGCAGAACAGGAACTCATTAAGATTCTGCGCAAAAAGTCAGATGGCTGACCCCAATATTCGACTACTGAAGGTAACCGGAAGACTACTGAGACCGGTTCTGAGCGATTGATCTTTGGAGGATACCGCACTAAAGGATTAACGAACTTCCATGGGATATCTGATGAGCTAGCGCAGAACCATCATAGTTATTCGCTTCTGGAAGTAAGAGGTTCTGACAGAAAGGTGATCGTGAGATGTCAACGCCGAACGAGAATGTACGTCAGATAGCTCGACGCGAGGCTAAATCGGGTAACGTAAGTTATGGCGATGGGGTAGTTCTTCATGACACTAGCAAAAGGCGAGTTGTCCTAATTCCATTTTTTATTCACCATAGCGATCACAATGAATTGGCGATAAAGATAACAACCTACTTGAAGAAGGCACCTCCACTTGAGTGGCCAATACTCGAAGAGAAGTCGCTCTCGCTTGACGAAGCTGCGACTAGGCGCTTGCTCGGTGGACTAAGGGACCATCTCGCCGTGGCAAAGGAAGATAGCGACGGGAACTATATCCTGATACGAGTTTTGGAAGGGACGGCTCAAATCGGAGAGCACGACCCAGCAGCTGTGGCGTCGGCACTAACCAAGGTACTCAGCTCCCAAGAGATTCTCGAACATCTAACGGATACAGACCTGAGCGAGGAGCTGGTGAAGGCATTTCGGGGGGCGATCCGGCTCAAGGAAATGCAAACTGCAGTATCTCAACTCCGAGACTACTTGGAGCGTGGCGAGACATCCGAGGAAGTTTATCAACGCTGGTGTGAGACACACTCTTGGGCATTCGGCAGCGCGTACGTCATGCGAGATGAAGTCCGAGAGATCTCTCCCGGTGACCATCTAGACATCCTCCTATCAACCGTAATATCTGGCTACAGGGACATCGTTGAATTGAAGCGACCGAACATGAGGGTGTTGCTTTACGACGAAGACCATCGTAGCTATTACTTTGCGGCTGACGTGTCACGTGCGCTTGGGCAGTGTCACCGGTATTTGGACGTGCTTCAAGAAGTTGCCGCCAAGGGACTGCTCGACCACCCGGAAATAGTTGCGTATCATCCACGAGCAATCATAGTAATAGGACGATCCAATGACTGGTCCAATGAGCAACTGAGGGCGCTTCATGGACTGAACCGTAGATTGTCGTCTGCAACCGTAATGACTTACGATCAGCTTCTCGCACAGGGAGAACATTTGATAGAACTCCTCAGTAGCAAATTACCCGATAAGGCTGAGGAAGCCCTTCCAGAACTCGAAAACTTGAATGACGACGATATTCCGTGGTAGCTAGTCATTCCGAAAAGATTTCGATCGCTGTAGATGCGCAAGGTGTACGGACACATTGGCGGCCTTAGCTGATGACCGATATTGAAGGAACCTGATGCGCAGCGTAGAATTGAGACGGTCCAACAGGGACACCAGATTGCACGTCGGTAGAAACGCGAGAGGTGGGACATGTCGGAGTTAGCGGAAAAGCTAATTGAACAAGCGCTCGATCTTCCTCCCGATGAGCGTGCACGTGTAGCCGAGCAGCTCCTTTCCAGCTTGGAACCAGAACTAAGTCCTATTGATCATCTCTGGGCGATAGAAGCCGAAGATCGACTGGACGCTTTCGAGCGAGGCGAGATCGAATCGATTCCAGCCGAAGAAGTGTTCAACGCGATCAAGAACAGGAATCGTTGATGCGCACCCGATTCCTCGCCGCGGCCCGCAGAGAGTTCTCAGAAGCGGTCTCCTATTACGACTCAAAGGAGCCAAGCCTGGGCGATGAATTCGCCGATGAGGTCTGGGAAACAATTTCCAGAATCGCTAGTCATCCTTCCGCGTGGCAGCAACTCTCATCAAGAACGCGTCGCTGTCTAACCAGGAGGTTTCCTTACGCGGTGATATATCGAGCGCAAGCAAAATCGATTTTGATCATCGCAGTGATGCACCAGAAGCGGCATCCGGATAGTTGGCGAGGACGTGTCGACGACTTTGGCAAGTGAACGAGCATATCGAACTGGCAAACTGTCATTAAGAAATGAGTTTTGAAATGGTTCTTCCGTTACTAGTTGGCGCTGCGATTGGTGCGCTTGTACTCGGGCTCCTGCTCCGTTCCCGGATCAAACGGTACGAGACAATCCGCGGAGAGGCGGAAACGGAGCTAGCGACGCTACGTGAACGGCTATCAAGTCGAGACCGGGAGCTAATAGAAGCAAGAGGCACACTCGAGAGAGCACAGACCGAAAGCACTGCTCTGCGCCAAGAGCTAAGATCGGAATCAAGCGCGCGCGCAACCGCGGAAGAGAAGAATTCGCGTATACCTGCGATTGAAGCCGAACTCTTAAGTCGCGACAATCAGATCACTTCGTTTCAAGCAAACAATGCGAGATTGCAAGCTCAGGTTGCGGGGCTTGAAGCAACGCTCCATGACGAACGCGAAGCCGCCGTCGAGAAGCTTGCGTTGCTCGATACCGCGAAGGAGGAGCTTTCGACCAAGTTCGGGGATCTATCGGCGACAGCCCTTCGAAACAACAACCAATCATTCCTCGACCTCGCACGCGAACAATTTGTTCAATTTCAACAGGGTGCACAGACTGATCTGGACGGTCGTCAGAGGGCGATCGATGAGCTGGTGAAACCACTAAAGATCTCCCTCGAAAAGGTGGACGATAGGGTTCAGGAGATTGAGCAAGCACGTACATCCGCATATACGCTGCTTACGGAACAGGTTCGTTCGCTGCACGAAACGGAATCTCTGCTCCGCTTGGAGACTACAAAGTTGGCCACGGCCTTTCGAACGCCGCACATAGCCGGCATGTGGGGTCAGTTGCAGCTAAAACGTGTGGTAGAGCTAGCCGGGATGAGTGAGTACTGTGACTTTGAACAACAGACGACTCTTCATACGGATGACGGGTCGCGTCGCCCGGACATGATCGTGCGTCTACCAAACAATCGAATCATAGTAGTGGACTCGAAGGCGCCAACCCAGGCATATATCGACGCGGTCCAAACCGAAGACGAGGCCCTGAAATTGGCAAAGCTGAAGGACCACGCGCGCTTGGTTCAAACACACATAGGTCAGTTGAGCAGTAAGAGTTATTGGCAGCACCTCACACCAACACCGGAATTTGTTGTGTTGTTCCTGCCCGCAGAATCCCTCTTCCGAGCAGCTCTTGAGCAGGCCCCCGAGCTTATTCAGACCGGCGCTAACGAACAAGTAATGTTGGCGAGCCCGACGACACTCATAGCACTTCTAAAGGCGGTCCACTACGGGTGGAAGCAAGAGCAGTTGGCAAAGAACGCACAAGAGATTAGCAAGCTTGGACGGGACCTCTACGACAGGATCGAAACATTTGCGCGACACTTCAATGATATTGGGAAGCATCTCGAAAAAGCGATTGACTTCTATAACGCAGGTGTCGGCTCGCTAATTTCACGAGTGCTGGTCACCGCAAGACGCTTCAAAGAGCTTGGAGCGTCCAACGACGAAGAGATTGACGAGCCTCAGACGATCGATAAGATTGCCAGGTCGATGCAAGATACCGGGTTTCTTCCAGGTTTGATCAAAGAAGACATTCAACCTGGGGTCGAGCTGGGAGAACAGGACAACCCTACGGAAAGGGCCCGCGACGACGACGCGTTCTGAATACCATCAAGGTTCTCGATCAAACTGCGCTCACCGACTTCATTGACCCAGCGGTCTACCGCTAGAATTGATTCTAACTCTCGGTTTGGCGTTTCAAACTTCGGTCGGCGGAGAGGCATTGTCCAAGCAAATTTGGCTAGCTCCCATTCTCAGCGACAATCGAGAGCGCTTGATTGCTCGCGCGTCGGATGTGCTCGCTTCGGGGGCCGCCGAAGCGCTGCTCTACATTGCCGCGTCGCGGCCGCTGCTCGAATTGGCCGCTGAGCGCTTGCTCGACGGCGTTCGCAATCGAGGCGTGTGGGGCTCGCTGCCGGTTCACCTGTTCCGCGGATTCGCCAGGTTCGTGCTCGCAACGGCGATCGAAGAAGAAACCGAGCTGCCGCTCGCGCCTCGAATCGCGATCGATCGCGAAGAGCTGCCTCTCAAACGCAGCATCATTTCGCAAATCATTAAACGGCTCGTGCGCGAAGAAAAGCTCAAGGCCATAGCGCCGCTTGCCGGTCGAGACGGCTGCATAAACAGCATCGCGACGCTTGTTGGGGAGATCCAGCGCGCAGGAAAATCAGCCGCCGAGTTCGCTTCAATCGTCGAAGCTCGCATTCGCGATTTTGATTCCAATTCAAACTTGGATGCGGCTGTCGAGGCTGCGACGATTCCTCGCCAGTCAGACTTCGATCGTGAAGCCGCGATCATCTACGCGGCTTATGAGTCGACACTCGCCGGGTCAGGCTTCACCGAAGACGATGCCGATCAGTTGCGCGCGCTTGAAGTCCTGCGCGGAGAAGTTGATGGCAAGCGAGTCAGCGTCCCGTGGCTTTCCCAAGTCCGTCTGTTGGTGCTCGATGGGTTCTTTGACTTCACCCCTGTTCAAGGCGAGATGCTGCGACTGCTGATCCCGCAGGTTCCTGATGTGATCGTGAATCTGAATCGCGATGAGCGTAACGCGGAAGTCTTTCGGCCTTTTGAGCAAACGGTGAAACAACTTGCTTCGATGGCTGAGTTCGAGGTGCGCACAAGCTCGAATGCTCAGCCGGTGGCTGATCAGCTTGCGTTCCTGCGAGAACGACTCTTCAATCCGCTCCCACTTGAAACGCTCCCGGCCGAGACAGCACAGATCGAGTCGCCTGAGAATCTCGCGCGCATACGACTCCTCGAATGCGCGAATCGCCAAACTGAAATCCGCGCGATCGCAAAGGAGATAAAGCGGCTCGTTTTGACAAGCGAGTTCAAGCTCAGCGACATCGCATTGGTCGTGCGACAGCGAGCGTCCTACGAAGAAACCATCGCGCGAGTCTTTGAGGAAGAGTCGATACCGGTCGCGTTGGGACGACGCACACCCGCGGTCGAGATTCCGGCTGTTCGCGCCGCGCTCAAGTTGATCGAGATGTTGATCGAGGTGAGGCGAGAACAGCAATCGACGGCGAAAGTAAGTGATCTCGCGGATCTCATCAAGTCCGGATACTTTCGCTTATCGAAAGACGAAGTGGCGGTGCTCGCCCAGCGATTCGAACGCGATTGGGTTTTCCAGAGTGAAGAAGCCGGGCGCCGCCAGTCGCCGCCGCACTGGGACGCTGATGAACTCGAAAACGTCATCGCGTACGTCGGAGGCGAGTTGCGAGTCGAAGCCTGGCTTGCGAGAGCGCGAAAGCTCACCGGCCGGAAACCTTCCGCCGAGCGTGAGAAGATGGACGATGCGGAACCGGACGAAGAAGTATTAGTGGAAGACGATACGCTTGCGGCGACTGACGGGCAGGCGGCCGTCCAAGGGCGCCGCGTTGCTCAAACCGAGTTCGTCGAAGTGCCGCTTCCAGGTTCCGAACGAAAATCAAAGCCGGCTCGCGACATCGATCCGGCGGTGATCGCCTGGTCCGAGTTGATCGTCGATCGGTTATGGAGATTGATCTCAACAGCGCCTCGCGAAGGAAGTCCTCGTCAACTCGGCGGCGCGATGATGCGATTGCTTGATGAGCTTCAATTCACCGCCGAGGTTCGAGGCTCTTCGATCGCTGACGCGGAGCTTCCGGCGTTGACGCTGGACTTGCGCGGGCTCGAGAGCCTGCGCCGCGCGCTTGCGGCCGCGACTCGAAGCATCGAGATGTCTGAGCGGGACGGTGAAACGCCGAAGCCGATCACGCTCGCGGCTTTTCTGGACGAAGCCTTGCGGTGTCTGCGCGGGCAAGTGTTGGTCACGGGGCACGCCAGTCCCGGCGGTTTGAAGATTCTCGAAGCGACCGACGTTCGCGGTTTGAGGTTTCGCGCGCTGTTCATCGCCGGGCTTATCGAGGCTGGGTTTCCGTTGCGAGCTTCGCGCGATTGGATCTATCCGCACGAGGAACGCGAGCGATTGAAGCAATACGGATTGACGCTCGAGGACATCTCGCCCGACACGCTTCTGAAAGAGGAACATTACTTTTATCAGGCCGCTTGCCGCGCGACCGAGCGGCTTTACTTGAGCAGACCGTTGGTGCTTGAAGACGGATCCGAAACCGTCGGCTCCTATTACATCGAAGAATTGAGACGCGCAATCTTGCCGGGTGAGATTGCGAAAGAGACAGTGCGCAATGATTTTAACGGGAGCACTTTGTTTGATTCATCACGCAGCCAGGAGCGTGCGATGTTGCTGGTCCGGCAGGAGGAGCGTCGCCTGCACCGCGGTCAACGTGACGGCAACTTTTCGGATGATGTGATTGATCGCCTGATGAACGCGGGCGCCGAGCAAGGGTTCCTGACCGGCTCCGCAAGGCGCCGCATCGCGATCGAGCGTGAGCGCGGAGGGCCTCGGTTTGGGAAATTCGACGGCGTGATAACGAACCCCGAATTGATCGAAAGGCTCGCCGAGCATTACGACGCGGGTCATCCGTTCAGCGCAAGCGAGCTCAGCCTCTACGGCAAATGCCCGTTCAAGTTTTTTGCGGAAAAAGTGCTGCGGCTCGAACCGCGCGGCGAAGCGGCAATGGATTTGACTGCACTGGACGCCGGAAGCCTGCTGCACGAAGCGCTCAGGCGATTCTTTGAGCGGCATCGAGGCGAGCGGCTCGCGGATTTCGATCGCCGGGCTTTGCGAAACGAGCTTGGCGAAGTCGCCGACGCGGTCTTTGACGAACACGAACGCGCAACGCCGCCGCTCAATCCACAGGTGTGGCGCCTCGATCGCGAGATACGAAAGCTGTTGCTCGAACAGGTGCTCGATTACGAGCATGAGATTCAGGAGAAGGCGCGGGCCAGGAACGTTCTCCCTGCTTTCTTCGAGCTTGCGTTCGGGATGCGCGGAGAAGGAGTCGATCCGCGTTCGACGGATCGGCGGCTTGAATTGCGGCGCGGTACGGATGAAAAGAGTGAAACGGTGCAACTTCGCGGACAAATCGATCGCGTCGATGTTGGTGAGAACGGAACGGCGATCGCTTACGACTACAAGTTATCTCGCGGCGCGGGGCTCGATGACATGTTCGAAGGCCGCGCGTTGCAGCTCCACATTTATCTCGCGGCGCTCGAGCAATTATTTCTGCCCGGAAGCGAAATCGCGGGCGCGGGTTATTACACGATGAAGGGCGGGCACGCGCGCCGCAATCAGGGGTTGTATCGAGCGGCAATGCAAGCTTACACGGCCGTAGGAACGCGGACGGCATCTACGCTTGCTGACACGGAGTGGAAGCAGATTCGAGCGGAGATGGAATCACGTGTGTGGGAATTCATCGACGGGATGCGCGCGGGGCGCTTCGTAGTATTGCCTACAGCGCCTGAAGCTACCTGTCCACATTGCGACTTCTCGGCTGTTTGCCGCTACGAGAAGTTTCGGATTCGAGGGAAGACCGGAGACGGATGACCGCAGACCGAGGATCGATGACGACGGACCGATGACCGTAGACCGATGACCGACGACAGAAAACAGGAAAAACAGATCACCGATGAACAGTCAGTGATCAGCGGTCAGCGGTCGTCCGTCAGCGGTCCGCCGTCGTCTGTCAGTCGTCCTTCGCTGAAACGCGAGCAGCAACTCGCCGCTCACACGCTTGACCGTCATGTTTCAGTGACCGCCGGTCCGGGCGCGGGCAAGACTACGGTCCTCGTAGAGCGATATCTCCACATTCTTCGCAATGAAAACATCTCTGTTGACCAGATCGTCGCAATCACTTTCACTAACCGCGCCGCGAATGAAATGCGCGAGCGGCTCAGGCACGAGCTCGACAAGATTCTCACAAGCGCCGGCCCGCGTGACCGAGCGCGATGGATGCGTCACAAGCGAACGCTCGACGGCGCAATCATCACGACGATTCACGGATTCTGCGCGAGACTGTTGCGAGAGTTCCCGGTCGAGGCCGACCTCGATCCGCAATTCGCGCTGCTTGACGCTCATCAATCGTCGATGCTCGAAGAATCTGTCGCCGAAGAGACGATCACTGAATTCATCAGCGATCAGGATCTGGCTATCACCGAGCTTGCGGCGGGCATAGGACGCGTGAGGCTCGCGCGCGGACTGATTGGCATTCATCGATCGATGCGCAATCAGGGGTTGACGATTGAGAAGCTGCGCGAGGAGGCCGGCAGGAATCACAAGACGATCGACGAGTACAATGCAGCGCTACAGGAACTGGCGGCGAAGATGCGCGAGTTCATACAAGCGCGCGGCTTGACCCCGTCTGCGGAACCAAAGCGCCGCGAAGCAGAACGCCACTGGCCCGCGCTTCTCGAATCACTATCCAACGTTTCTGCTTCGACGCCGCCTGCTGAACTCGCCTCGGCGATTCTCGAGTTCCGCGAAGCCGCGCGGCCGAAGGCGCAGGGAAGAATCGGCGAGACGGTCAAAGCGCTCGATGAGTTGCTCTGGGATGAGAGGCTTCGCGGCCGCGTGCCGCAGTGCTTCTTTGACTTGCACGCCGCTCGGTATACGCGCGAGTTGATTTCAGTGGCCGAGGCCCTCGAACGGCGGCTCGACGAGCAAAAGCGTCGAAGGTCAGCGCTCGACTTTGATGATTTGCAGCTTCGCGCGTTGAAGTTGCTCGAAGATCACCCCGAGGTGATGAGCCGGACGTCGCGGCGATATCGCTTCTTTCTGGTCGACGAGTTTCAGGATACGAATAGCTTGCAGCGAAAGTTGACGGCGAAGCTTGCGCTCGGCCGAGACAGGCGAGCGAACCTGTTCATCGTCGGCGATCGCAAGCAGTCGATCTACGGATTCAGAGGCGCGGACGTTGACGTCTTTCGCGAGATGACCGAATTGATCGAGGCCCAGAACGGCTTGAGTGTGCCGCTCAATCGGAACTTCCGCAGTCAGCTCTCGCTGATCCGCTTCTTCAACTTTTTGTTCGAGCGAGTTTTCGAACAGAACCAACTGGCGAACGATCTGAACGAGCTTGGTTATGTCGCGCACGAAGCCAGTGTCGCCGCGCGTGTCGACGATACAACATCACCGGTTGTCGAGTTGTTCGTTGACGTGAGAGAAAGCGGCAACTCGGATGACAAGTGGTCGCGGTTGAAGCCCCGCGAGCGCGACGCCGAGCAATTAGCCACGAGAATCAGATTGCTCGTCGAGAACGAATCGCGCGCGCGCAACGAGGACGCAAGCGACAAACGTGCGATCCATTACCGCGACGTTGCGATGCTGTTTCGCGCAATGACCGAAGTTCACATCTACGAATCGGCATTGCGGCGCGCGGGCATTCCCTACGTGACGGCCGATGGCAAAGGCTTCTACGCTCGCGAAGAGATCGCCGACTTCATTCAACTCCTGCGGTTCCTCGACAACAAGACCGATGAAGTTGCGCTTGCGGCGGTGTTGCGTTCGCCGATGTGCGGATTGTCCGACGATGCGCTGTTTGTGCTTCGATGCGCGCCGCTCGTCGCGGGCGTTGACGAGCGCGGATCGATGAGTAGACGAAAAGGCGTTCGGCCTCTGCTTCGCGCGCTGCGCGAGCATGAACTGATATCCGGCATCGACGATGACGATCGTGCGGTCCTCGATCGCGCAAGAGATCTGCTCGACGAAATGATTGCGCGCGCGAGGCGTTCGAGTGTCTCCGAGTTGCTGCGATACGCCGCCGAGACCTCGGAATACCAGATAGTTGCGGCGGCGAACTTTGACGGCGCGCAGCGGCTTGCGAATATCGAAAAGCTGTTTACCCTGGCCGAACGCTTCGAGCGATCGGGCGCGTATATGATTCGCGATTTCGTTCGGTTCGTTCGCGGCTTCGAAGAAGCCGGCGGACGGGAAAGCGAAGGCCAGATCGACGAATCGGCCGATGCGGTCCGGTTGATGTCGATTCATCAGTCGAAGGGCCTCGAGTTCCCGGTAGTGATTATTCCCGATCTGCATCGCCAGCCGGACAACCGCATCGAGTGGTGGGCGCTGGACCGGCATCGCGGGTTGACGGTGAAAGTGCCCGACGGACGCGGGCGGCTGGCGGCGGGATCTTGTTTCGCAATGTTCGGAGATAGAGCGAAGTTGCGAGAAGAGTTCGAGAGCATGCGTTTGCTTTACGTCGCGGCCACACGCGCGGAAGATCGGCTGATATTGTCGGGCGCCGCGAAGGACCTCAAGGGGCTGGGCGGCTCCTGGCTTGAGTGGGTCTCGCGCGCGCTTGAAGCCGCTAGTGAGTCGGTGAGCCGCACGTTGAATCTTGACGAAGGCGTCGATGTGCGATTGACCGTGAACTTGTTGGACGCTGAGATTGGCTTTTCAGCCGAGCAGACACAAACCGTTCTGCCGTCGCCGGCCGATGATTCGTTTCCGCTGCTTGCTCCGGTCGAAGCCGAAGGCGGAACGGGGCTTCATCGTTTCAGCGTGACTCAACTTCTGAATTACTCGCGGTGTCCGCGGCAGTATTATTTCGATCGAGTTCTGCACACGCCGTCCGAAGATCAACTCAGTGTATGGAATGACGCCGACGCGCCCGAGCCGCCCGCGAATCTGACGGCGGCGTTGAAGGGTGCGGTTATTCACCGCTTCTGCGAGCGGTTTGCTGAAGGTGATGATGTTCGCGAGTTGCTGACGAAGAGCTTTGAAGAAGTGTTGAGACAGCGGGCGGCAGAGCTTGCAGAGCGAGTTCTGGAGATCGACCCTGAAAAAGCGGTCCGCAATCTGCTTCCGCTTGCTGAGAACTATGTTACAAGCGATGTTCGGCGGCGAATCGAATCCGCGCGAACTCAGCACTCAGCACTCAGCACTCAGCGCTCGCTCGCCAGTGTTTTGAGCGAGCAACGTTTTCGGCTGCGGCGGCCGCTTGGGATTCTGACGGGGACGATAGATAAGCTTTTGATTTCTTCATCCGAGGCGGATGACCGGATTAACATTGAAATCATCGACTTCAAGACAAACCGTTTTCGCGGGCTCAAACGCAATGCGGAATCAGATCCACGTCTGGTCATAAGCAAGCAATCGGCGAGCGATGCTGAGCAGCTATCCTTTGGTTTTCTGACGCAAGGGCGCGGCGCTCATCTCGATCAGGAAGAGATCGTGCAATCCGAGATTCGAGCCGCGGCGAGAGATTATCAAATACAGATGCAGGCGTACGCTTTGGCAGCGCGCGAGTTGATTCCGGAAGCGGGAAGTGTCCGTGTGACTCTTCACTTTCTCGATCCGAATGTCGAGGTTTCGCTGCCCGAGGAATTGCTGGAAGCCGGCGCCTGCGCGAGGGCGATCGATGAAGCAATGATGAGCATTGTGTCTTCGTCAGCTCCCGAGAGTTTTGATCCGAAGCCTGATGATCATTGTCTGGTTTGCAACTTCAGCGACTTGTGTGAATCGGGTCGTCAATGGCTCGGCCGCGCTCAGGTCTAGTTGCTAGTAACATGCATTTCGCTTTCGCACGGGCACTACGTCTTCACTAGCGATATGCTCGTTACAAGCAACTAGTTTGCATCCGCGACGTTGATTGCTATCTTTAGTCGAACGCGAACTCCTTGAAAGAATGACGCCCACAAACACACTCCACCAACTCTATCAACGACTGCTACGCAAGGAGACGACCCGCCAAACCGGGATGCTTTTCTCCGCGCAGACGGCGGCGATGTTTGCGGGCTTCTGCGCAAGCGTCATCCAGGCGAGATGGATGGAGCCGGCGGAGATGGGGAGATTCGCGTTCTGCCTGACTATCATCGTCGTGACCAGTTTGTTTTTTGAGTTTGGCATTTCGTCGGCGGGAGCTCGCGTGCTGGCGCTCGCTCAGGATCGCGAGGCTGAACGGCAAGCGCTTGGCGCGCTGGTGCTGGTGACGATAGCGATCAGCATCGCGTTTTCGCTGTTTATCGCGTTGACGGCGGGGCCGATCGATATTTTCTTTCATAAGGACGTTCGATGGTTGCTGGTTGCGAGCGCGGCGCTGGCTTTCTTCCAGCCGTTTCAATTGTTCATCGAGCAGAGTTGCACGGGACTGAATCAGATTCGGCGGCTTTCGATGTTTCAGTTGTTGTTGTCGGGATCCTATCTCGCCGGATTGGTCTTGCTGGTAGCGACTCAGCGTCTCAGCGCAGGAACGGCTCTGGGGGCCTATTTGGTGGGAGTAGGTATCGCGTCGATTTGGGCGTTGGCTCGTTTGCGGCCCAGCTTCAGTGGGGCATCGCATTATGTGAAGCTGACGCTCAAAGAAACTAGAGGCTATGGATTGAATCTGTACCTCGCTCGAATAAGCGGTATGGCCTCATCGCGTTCGGATCAACTGGCGATTGGTTATTTCCTGACCGACGCGGCGCCGCTTGGCATGTACGCGGTCGCGCAGAAGTTCAGCAATCCTATCGCGATGATGGGCCGGGCGCTCGCGACGACTCGCTTTCGCGCATTCGCAAAACTGCCGCGCGTGCCGAGTCGAATCATCAAGTGGAACGCCGCCGGGGTCATCGCCGCCGCAACTGGGCTGGTTGTGCTCGGCCCGATCGTGCTCAAGCTGATCTTTCCAAAGTATGCCGAAGCCGCGCCGCTGCTGATCCCGTTCGCCGCGATGAATGCGTTCGTGGGGTTGTTTCAACCTTACAACGTGTTTCTCGGATCACACGGACGCGGCGCCGAATTGCGCAACATTGTCCTGATCGTGGTTGTGCTGACTATCGCCGCGTTGATCCTGGCAGTGCCGCGATTCGGAATCGCGGGCGCCGCGTGGACGGGCGCCGCGTCGATGGCGTTGGACTACGTGTTACACCTTTACTACTATCGGAAGTTCGCGCGGACACTTGATTCAAGGCAGGCGCAACCTGGTGAATCCAACCAACTCTCGTGATAGTCGCCTAACAAACGAGACTCTCAGCAAAGAGAAATCGCGAGCCGTGCTCCTGGACCTCTCGGGCGATTTGAACGCGGCGCTCGATTGGGCCGCGTCGATCGCGCCGAATGCGACGCTCAAACAAATAAACAAGCGCGGCCTCAAGTGGACTTCGAAGCGCGAGGCTTTGACTGCCGTGCGAGCTTTGCGCCCGGACAACTTTCTGATATTCACGGCGGATATTGAAGCGCAGAGCGCATGCGCTTTGCTTATGTTGTTCGCTGCTTTTGCGGGTGCGCGCCGCATCGTGATTGGTGACGGTAGAGGAAGGATTTTGTCGCGCTCGCGAGCCGGCGTGTTTTTAGTTGAAGCCCCGCGTCTCGTGCTTGAACTGGTTGTCGGGTACGTACTAATCATCCCGCTGAGTTGGTTGCTAACAGCAATGCTTGGCGCGGCGCTGATGTTTCGCAAGGTATCGCGCGCGTCGCGCGGTATCGATCCCGCGCGCATCGATGGTGAATCGCGGGGCCTCGACGCTTTATATGTTCGAGCAACGCTCGCAAGCGCCAAAGAGGGCGGAATGCTCTCGCATGTTGCGGGGTTCGCGGGCGGCGCGGCCTCGCTGGGTCATCGGCTAACTTTTCTGTTCAGCGGCGCAACCGAGGCCGGGGAAAGTGCCGTTTCGATTCCGCCGTCACGAGCGTTCAGCGCAACCAAAACATTGTTTGAAGTGTGGAACAATCTGGCATTCACGCAAAGGAGCTTGCAGCTAATCGAGAGTGGAGAGTTGGGATCGCGCGAGTTTGATGTCATCTATCAACGCTACAGCCGATTCAATTGGACGGGCGTCGCGTTGTCAATCGTCACCGGGCTCCCGTTGCTTTTGGAGTTCAACGGCTCTGAAGTTTGGATCAGCAGTCACTGGGACCCTATCGGGCAGCTTTGGTTGTTGAAACGTTTTGAGCGGCTGAATCAAAACGCTGCTGATTTGATCTTTGTGGTTTCGGAAGCTGAGCGCCGCAGCGTGATTGCTTCCGGCATCAGCGCTGAGAAGATTGTCACAAACCCAAACGGCGTTGACATCAATGTCTTCCGCCCGGGCGCTGGTGGCATCGAGATCAGAAGGTCGCTCGGAATCGGCGACAATCAAATCGTCGTGGGCTTCATCGGCACCTTCGGGCCGTGGCACGGCGCGCCGGTGCTGGCCGAAGCCTCTCGAGCAATCAACTCGAAGCCGAGCTTCACTTTTTTGTTCATGGGCGACGGAGACGAGCGGGCAAAGAGCGAATCGATCGTCAGAAAAGCGGGTGTGAATGCGATCTTCACCGGACGGGTTGCGCATGAATTTGTGCCCGCGTATCTGGATTCTTGTGACCTGTTGGTCTCGCCGCACGTCCCTCTAAGTGACGGGCGAGAGTTTTTCGGGTCGCCCACAAAACTTTTCGAATACATGGCGATGGCGAAACCGATTGTCGCCAGCCGGCTCGGCCAGATAGCCGATGTGATTGTCGACGGCGAAAACGGTTTGCTGGTTGAACCAGGCGACCATCTTGGGCTCGCGAGAGCGATCGAAAGATTAGCGGATGACGCCGAATTGAGAGAACGCCTGGGCGCCGACGCCAGAGGCACGGTTGTCGAGTTTTACACATGGAAACAAAATGCGGCTCGCGTCTTCGAGAATTTCGAGCAGCGTTCAGCAGAGTCCTTTCGCTAACGTCTCGTAACCAGTTAACGCCGAATACTTTGAAGATCACCGTGTTGATGGGAGTTTTGGCAACGGCGGTTTATCTCGCGACCCTGACGGCGGATTACTACTGGGACGGAATCACCTTCGCGCTGCAAATTGAGAAAGTGGCAAAAGGCGATCGCGGCGCCGAGCTTCTCTTTCACCAGAACCATCTTTTGTACAACGCCATTGGATTTGTGCTGTACCGGGCGGCGCAGGCGGTGGGCTTCGCCGTTCGCGCGATACAGGTGCTGCAAATCACAAACGCTATTGTTGGCGGCCTGGCTGTTGCCGTTTTCTTTCGTCTTGCCGAGCGCGCGACGCGAAACACGTATGTGGCTGTCGTTTGCTCGGCCGCGCTTGCTGCGTCCGCTGCGTGGTGGAAGATCTCAACCGACGCTGACGCTTATATCCTGACCTACTTATTGATACTCGTTTGTGCCGCGAATTTGATCGGAGACAAACCTCGCGTTGCCATCGCGGGTCTGGCGCTTGCGGGCGCGATGCTCGTTCACGAAATGGCTTCGCTGTTTTACCCTGCGGCACTGCTGGCGATTTTTTGGAATAGAAGTATTGAGCATCGCGCAAGCTTCGCCGCGCGAATGACTTTGTTGGCGGCCACACCTGCGATTGCCGGTTACTACTTGTGCGCGGCATTGCTCCACGGGTACACCCGCCCGCTCGATGTGCTGAGATGGGTAACATCGAATCCAAGCGAGAAGCACCTGTCCGCGAGTCCGTTAGACGGTCTGGCAGCGTTCCCGCGCGCGAATTTCGATGCGATCATCGGTCACACGTTCTCGGTGTTCAGGGGCAAGGCCGGATGGATAGAAACAGCCGTCGCGCTCGCGGCTGGGATCACTTTGATCGTGGCTGTTTTTACGATCGCGCGCCGCGTTGATATTCGACGAGGTTTGAGAACCATCCGGCAATGGGCCCCTTGGATAAAGGAAACAAATCGCCGGATTGCGCCGATGCTTATCAGTTGGATCTCGATTTACATCGTCTTCTTCCTGTTCTGGGGGCCGTTGATTTATTTTCGAGCCGCGTACACTCCAGCCATCATATTGGGACTCGGACTCACATTGGCGAGTTATCATCACGTGACGCTGGCCAAGCCGTCGGGCGCGGCTGCGCTCGCCGTGCTTGCGTTCGCGTTGTTCAATCTGGCGCTCTACATTGGTCCCAACATGCATGTGGACGCGAATGTAGTGGTCGCCGCGGCCGAAGTCGCGGACAGGAGGTGGGACGAGAAGACAGTTGTTTTGTTCGCCGGCCATAACGAGGCCGATACGACGTTTGAGTACTTCAATGAAGACGTTCGATGGAAGAGGCTCACCCGTACCTCAGTGAATGCATTGAAGAATGAAGTCCACCGGGTTTATCAGGAGGGCGGCGAAGTCTGGCTCAACAAAGGTGCGATTGAAATCGTCGGTGATGAAGGAATGGACAGCTACGAAACGGGCGCGGAGTTCACGGTGGAAGTTCCGAACGGCACCGCGCGATACCTTCAGTTGATACCCGTTCAGTAGCCTGAATCGTCCACCACCGCGCGCCCCCGTCATCAACGCGGGTACTCTGAGTAGAAGAGCGTAACCCACGAAGTGCGCAAAAGCGTGTAGCCCAAGGCAAGTCCGCGCCGCCTTGGGTGGGTGGTTTGCTCGGTGCTTCGGAGCCCGCGTAGCGGGCGACAGAGATTGCCCGAGGCAACATAAGGATCGCACGGTTGTTCGCTGTCGCCCACTAGGCGGGTTTGGAATTGGCGGCGATTACCCAGGGCGCGCGGACTCGCCCTGGGCTACATGCTTTCGCCCCTACGCGGGTTTTCCGGCGGCGCGTCATCCACGGATTTGTGCAAGCCGGCGGGGTCGGTCTGGACCGAAGTTCAATCGCCGAACAACGACGGTCTGTCTAATTCAGCGCTCTTGAACAAATCCACTGTTGACCACATGCCCTCGACGCGCCGCATGGTAGAGTGTTCCCGTGGACCAGCACAGCAACCGCGCTCAGCTCAAGCCGCTGGCGATTTACATCACGATATTCCTGCTCATCTGGTCGCTGCGCTCGACTGTGTTTATCAGCATCGACGAGGGAATCGAATCAGGTCTCTGGAAGAACGTTTATTCCAACGCCGTCAAATTAGTGCTCTGGGTTTTACCGGCGTTGATCGCGTTGTGGGTCTGGCGCCGGCCTCCGTTCAAGTACGTCAAACTGACTACGCGTGTTGAGCTGCGAGGATTGATGATCGCGGCGCTGGTCGTGGCGGCGTGGCTCAGTGTTGTGATCGTTGTCGAAGCGACGCTGTCGGGGAAGACGATTGCCGCGATGCTTTTCCACAGAGACTGGCTGATGATTTTCGCCGGCGTCGTCGTTTCTCCGATCTCGGAGGAGATATTGTTCCGAGGAGTTTTCCTGAACGGCTTGAATGAGAGCTTGAGTTTCTGGAAATCGAATGTGATTTCGGCGGCGGTATTCATGCTCGTTCACGTGCCGTACTGGGTATCGAAGAACGGTTTTTCCGGTCCTGTATTGAAGAACCTGGCTAATGTCTTCCTGCTCGGATGTCTCTTCGGATGGGTGATGAAAAAGACAAACTCGTTGTGGCCGGCAATCGGAGCGCACATCGCGAATAACTTTCTCTCCGGGTTGATTCACGCTTAGAGCAACAATTCGTTCGCGATGATGTGAATCCGATCCACGGACCTTCGGTGTAACCATCTTCGTCGGCTGCGCCTTGTTACTCGGTTCGAGGCTGGCATATCCTACTAACAATCCTGGGAAAGTAAGTCTGGTGTTATTCAGAGGCAGGCACGAATGAGTCAAGCACCGAATCCTTTCTGCAACCGTGGAGTGATCACCGACCCGGATGACTTTTTCGGGCGCGAAAACCAGATCGCGGAGATCATCACTCGGCTCGGGACTATGCAGAGCACATCGGTAGTCGGAGAGCGGCGCATCGGCAAGTCTTCGCTGCTCTATCATCTATGCCAGACGGGCACGCGGCGGCTGAAGGACGAAAGCTATCGCTTCTGTTACATTGATCTCCAGGACGCCCACTATCACACCGCTGTGGGGTTCTTCGAGACGGTGCTGCACAAGATCGAAGCATCGGCGGATGCGATCAAAGCGGAAAACTCGCCAAACGGCAATCTCGTCGCATTCACCGATCAGATCGACGCGCTCGAGCAGGCGGGCCAGCGATTGGTGTTCTGTTTGGACGAATTCGAGAACACCTTTAAGCATCGTGAACAATTCAGTGAAGATTTCTTCGACCATATGCGAGCGCAGCTCAGTATGCGAAGAATGGCGTTCGTAACGGCAACGCAACGCAGTCTTCAGAGTCTTTCTCTCGAAGGGAAACTCACTTCGCCTTTTTACAATCTGTTCACGGTTGTTGAGGTCAATGAATTCACCGCCGATGAGGCGCAAGAGTTCCTCGTGTTCTATGATAAGAGCGTGAGCTTCGTTGACGAAGAGTTGACGTTCATCCTCTCGAACTTCGAGACTCATCCGCTCAAGCTTCAGATACTGTGCGACTGGGTGGTGAGGAATCGTCAGCGCGGCCTCGGCGAGGAGGCCCTCGCTGAAGAGATTGCGCGAGAGTACGGCAACTTCCTTGTTGGCAGGTTTGATAAGAAAAACCTGCGCAAGGCAAAGAGGCTAATCAGCCGGGACAACATCAAAAAGTTGCTGGACGCAATCAAGTCGTTGCGAGGCAAGTAGTCGCAGTCGGTGAGAAAAGATGAGGAAGTATCTCAAAGAATCATTGCACTGGCTTCACCTAGCGTTCTTCAAGCCGATCACGCTAAGGTCAGAGGCACGTAGTTTGACTGCCGCGCAAGCACGAGGTGTTTGGCTCGGTGTCCTACTGATTCAACTTGCAATCGCTCAAACCCTCGTATCCTTCATAGGTATCGTGTATCAGCTTGCTGGGCATCCATTCAAGTGGGGCGAAGCTCTGATCATACCGCTGTGGTTTACACTCTTCGGCGGCATTTTTCTTGCCTTCCTGACCCAATTCTTCCCGGAGCTTGAGGATCTAAAATTCGATATTGCTTTCCTGTTGATCGCTATCGGCGGGGCGGGCGTCGGTATGGGTGCCGGACTGGGTATCGGGATGGGCATCGAGTATGCCGTCGGACTCGGCCTCGCGGTCGGGGTTCCGCTGGTTATTGAACTTCTCGCGGCGCACGACGTCCTGCTGCGTTTCGGGATGGGCATCGAGATGGGCTTCGGGCTGGTCGCGGGATTGGCCATCGTGCTGACCAGGGGTCGAACAGAGGCTGTCTATTTCGGACTCGCATATGCCGGAGGTTTTCTCTTTGGCTACCTACGAATTCTCTATATCGTTCCTTATGCGGTTCAGCGTTGGCGCTCAATAAAGGCTGCGGATCACTTCCCATTCTTCCGAAACTCACCGGTCTATTGGGACGAGACGATCGCGATGCGGCTGCCGTTTCTGAGTGATTGGCTCGTGACGCTTGTAAGCCTCGACCGCGAGCGCGGTATGAGTGAGATCGCAAACGTAGCCAGGCTTCCGTACCAGCGGCGTGCCGCTCAACGGGCCCTGGTCACGATACTCGTCACTGACCTTCAGCAAGCCGATAGCTTTGAGAAGATGGCCTCCGCTCCAGAGGTTCTCGGAATCTTGCCGTCCGACGCTCAGTACTTGCCCGACGGACTTGCCGATGCTGGGCAACATATTCGCAGAGTCGCTGAGCTCGCAAGCGATTACCTGACCCGCGTCACGCCTGTCGGCCAGATGCAATTGCTCAATGAACTCTTCAGTACCGTCGAATCTTTTTTCAATGCGATGGTGCTAATCAAACCGCCGGTCGGCCCGGGTTTTCAGTCCGCAGCCTTGCGGTGGCTCGAAATCGTAAAAGCGGAAGAGGCGCACGTTCGCAAGAAAATCGCCTTCGAGCCGATCCCCAACCCATATATGGTCGGCAACCCGTTGATGGTTCGGGACCGTGGTCTCTTCAAAGGGCGAAAAGACATTATCGTCGCGATCGAGGAAAACATCATCAATCCCGCTCAAAGACCGGCGCTCCTTCTCTATGGGCGACGCCGAATCGGGAAGACTTCGACGCTGTTGAATCTGCCTCGTCTCCTGAGCAGCAAATTCGTTCCAGTGTTTATCGATTGCCAGGACGCGAAGTGGCGTGAGGGCGACGCGACCTTTTGTTATCACCTCGCGGCTTCAATTCACGATGCGCTGAATCAACGTTCGCTGGTGAAGGCGGCGGGCAGACCGCGGCTCGAACGCTTCGAGCGATACGCCTTCACTCGCCTCGGCGAGTATCTCGACCAGATCGAGGAAACATCGAAGGCCGCGCAAAAACAAATACTCCTGACTTTCGATGAATATGAAAAACTCGAGGATGGTATCAGCGGCGGGAAAGTGACCAGAGTGGTTATCGATCAACTTCGGACCATCGTTCAGCACCGAGAACGAATAGTAGTGCTCTTCTCGGGCAGTCACCGTTTCGAAGAGATGAAAACCATCAACTGGTCGGACTATCTGATCAACGTGAAGACCCTCGAGTTGAGCTTCCTCGCTCCCGAAGACGCCCGCGAGTTGATCACCGAGCCTGTGCCGCTTCTTCAATACGAATCAGGCGTGATCGAACAAATCATCGCGTTGACGCACTGTCAGCCTTACCTGCTGCAGGCGGTCGCTTCGGACCTAGTCAATTACCTCAACTCCGAGAAGCGGATGCTGGCGACTGCCGGTGACCTGGAAGTTGCAGTCGAAAAGGTGTTGGTCACGGTTCAGTCGTATTTCTTCTACACGTGGACGGGGGACTGCACGGAACCCGAGCGCGAGGTTTTGCGTATGATCGCGACCGGCGACACCAACAACCACACTCTGATCGAGCATCAACCGAGCTTGCAGAGCCTTTGCCATAAGGAAATCCTTGAACGAAAGGAAAGCGGCTACCGCTTTAGCATCGAGTTATTCAGGCGCTGGGTTTTGAAGAACCAGACGGCCCAGGCTTTCACTCCCGGCGAGCTTCCAGATTCCGCCGAACTCGAATACGCCGACCTCCAAACCACTCATACGTGATCCGAAACCAATCCATCATTTGCTTTGCCGGGGAAGACTGGTGGTATCACCATCAGCACTCGAAGAACCACATCATGCGAAGGCTCGCGCGCGCCGGCAATCGAGTCATCTTCGTAAACTCGATCTCAATGGGGTTGCCCTCGCTTTCGAGTCCTGATCTTTTGAGCAAGATCAAACGCAAGCTGAGAAGCTACGCCCGCGCAGTGCGCGTGACCGAAGAAGGCATAGTCGTGGTCTCGCCCGCGGTGCTTCCATTTTATTCAAGCCGTATCGCGCGCGTAATCAATCGATGGCTGCTCGTGTTCCAACTCAAGCTGTTGATGGTCGCATACGATATGCGCTCGCCGATTCTGTGGATCGCGATCCCGACCGCGCGCGACGTCGCCGGACGGCTTGGCGAACGCTCGCTGATCTATCAGGTGTCGGACAAATACGACGCAAATCAAATGGATCACGCGACGGCTTCAAACGTCATCGGCGCGATGCACGACGAGCTCCTCGCGCGCGCCGATCTGGTTTATTACTCGGGGCGAAAGTTGTTCGAAGAAGAAACCGGGGCGCGGCCCGATATCGCCGCCAAAGCGAAACTGCTCGAGCAGGCCGTCGACTTTGATCACTTCGCTTCGGCGACTGCTCAAACGTGGAACGAGCCCGCGGATATCGCTCGTGTGCCGCGTCCCAGGCTCGGATACTTTGGAGCCGTGGATTCGTGGTTGCTGGATCAGGAGCTTATCAAACACGTGAGCCGCAAGCGTCCGGATTGGCACTGGGTGTTGATTGGATTGCGCGCGGCGCCGCTCGAGATTGAGTCGCTTGCGAATGTTCACTATCTCGGATCGAAGCCTTACTCGTCGATGCCCGAATACGCCGCGGCGTTCGACGTATGCGTGTTGCCGTGGCCGACCAACAACAAGTTCGTGAACTACGGCAGCCCGATCAAGGTCCGCGAGTATCTGGCGACGGGGAAGCCGGTTGTGATCACTCCGATTTACGAATACGAAAGGCTCGATGGTATACTCCGCATATCGCGCGGGTACGATGACTTCATTGCAAAGGTTGAAGACGCTCTCACGAACGATTCCGAAAACAAACGAATAGCCCGTCAGTTCGCGGTGAAGGAAGCGACCTGGGACGCACGCGCGCAGGAAGTAAGCAACGATATCGAGGAGTTGGTAGAGCACAAATAGACGCGGACACCAGGCGTTCACAGTATCGGCACCGGGCGTTCAGAGTACCGACTTTAGTCGGGCAGTGCTGTGGTCAAACAGAGGTTTCGTTATCGCAGTGCACTGCCCGACTAAAGTCGGTACTCTGAACGCCTGCATCATATCTGTTCTATTGCAGCGCTCACCGGAGACATTGAATGAATCGAAGACGAATCTTTCTGGGAATATCGCTGATAACGCTGTCAGTGCTGATGCTCGAGCTTTCGCTCACGCGGCTTTTTTCAGCCACGATGTACTACCACTTCGCATTCATGGCGATCTCGCTCGCGCTGTTCGGTTCGGGCGCGAGCGGCGTGTTTGTTTATATTTTTCAGCGCCGCTTAAAACCCGAACGCACAGGGCGCTGGCTTGCAATCGCGGCCATTCTGTTTGCGCTCACCAATCTTCTCTCGCTGTATGTGATTCTCGCCAACCCGCTGACCTTCGAGCCGGGCCCGGAAAACTATTATCGCCTCGCGAGAATCTACAGTGCGGCGGCGCTTCCGTTTTTCTTCGCGGGCTGCGCGGTGACGCTTGCGATCACGAGACTCGCGAAGGATATCAGCAGACTCTACTTGTTCGATCTGGCAGGCGCGGCGCTCGGCTGTCTGCTGCTGATCCCGGTGCTTAACTTGATTGGCGCGATCAACATTGTTTTGCTCGTGTCGGCGTTGGCCGCGGTGGGCGGCATCTTGTTTGGAACGGCGGAGGGCGGCAGTCGCGGCGTAACTGCCTGCGCGCTGGTGGTTGCCGTCGCGCTGGGCGGGCTTGTCGCTTACAACAGCGCGACGCATCGAATCGACATTCGCAAATCAAAAGGCTTCGAAGAAACTCGGGTGTTGTTCTCGAAGTGGAATTCATTCTCGCGCATAACCGTCGAAGGCAACATGGACACCGGCATCGAAATAAAAATCGACGCCGATGCCGCAACCGGAATAAGCCGGGACGCCAGCAACGTCGCAATTCATCAGGACGCGCGCGGCGCGCTCACGACGCTGGTGCATCACGTGAAGCACGACGCTAACGTGCTGATCATCGGGCCGGGCGGCGGCAATGACGTTATGGCGTCGCGAGTCTTTGGGCAGAAATTCACGACCGCGGTCGAGATCAATCCGATCATCGCCCGCGATGTGATGTCATCCGAGCCGTTCAAAAGCTACTCGGGTTCGATCTATCAGCAACCGGATGTGCGGCTGGTTGTGGATGAAGGCCGCAGCTTTATTCGAAACTCGCGGGATCGCTACGACATCATTCAGGCCTCGATGGTGGACACGTGGGCGGCGACCGCGGCCGGCGCGTTCTCGCTCAGCGAAAACAATCTCTACACGGTCGAGGCTTTCAAGGACTACGTCACTCATCTGAACGACGACGGCATGCTGACGATGACGCGTTGGTACTTCGAGCCGCCGGATCAGCTTCTGCGATTGTTTTCGCTGACGCGGGTGATGATGAGCGAGCTTGGGATTTCGAATCCAGCGCGTCACGTGGTGCTAGTGCGCGCGCTTGATCCCAGTTCGGATCGCACGCCGGCAACTTACATTTTCAAGAAGAGCGAGTTCACCGACGATGAAGTTCGCACCCTTGAAGCGGTATCCCGCGCGAGCCGCTTCGAAGTGCTTTTTACTCCGCTGACTCGCCCGCAAAATGTGTTCACCGCGATGCTCGAAGCAGCCGATCCGGCCGACGTTTGGAAGGCATTTGAAACCAACGTCGATCCCACGCGTGACAACAATCCTTTCTTCTTCAATTCGGTGCGGCTCGGGAATCTATCGCGAGTGATTGAAGGCTCGGGCGAATGGCAAAAGACAAACCTCGGCAGTTGGATTCTGTTCGCGCTGCTGGGAATGACGTCGGTGCTGGTGTTGTTGTTTATCATTGGGCCGCTGCTGCTGGTGCGAAGGCGCGCGCTGGCGACGCGCACTGGGACAAAGCTCTCGTACCTTTTGTACTTCGGGTGTCTTGGCGCGGGGTTCATCATCGTCGAGGTGGCGATGATTCAGAAGTTCATTCTGTTCCTCGGTCACCCTGTTTATGCGCTGGCAGTGGTGCTGTTCTCGGTGCTTGCGTTCAGCGCTGCGGGCAGCTATTTGAGCGGCCGCGTCAGCGAAGAGCGGCTTGCGAAAGCGCCGATCAAGCTCCTGATCGGGTTGGTCGCACTGGTGTGCTTGTACATCGTAGTTCTGCCGCCGATCTTCTACGGGTTGGTTGGTCTCGCGCATCCGATTCGAATCGTGATAGCGGTGGTGCTGATGGCGCCGCTTGCGATGACGATGGGAATGCCGATGCCGATCGGGATACGACTTTTGGAACGCAACTCACCCGAGTTGATTCCGTGGGCGTGGGGAGTGAACGGCGCGACCTCGGTGATGGGATCGGTCGCGGCGTTGGTGATCGCGATCCTGTCGGGATTCAATCAGGCCCTGTTGGCCGGCGCGGCTTTGTATCTGGTTGCGATGTTCCTAATTGCACGGCCCCGCGCGAGCGAAGAAAACGTGGCTTTTGCTGAGACGGCTCTTGAGCAAGAGGTCGGCATCTGAATCAAACGAACAAAGCTTGCCTGATATCCGGTTGCATTACGTCGGCGCTTGAGGTCAGAATGAATTACCCTTTAGTCTTACGTCGGAGCCGTATAACGGTGGTTACCTTATGAGCATCCTAGTTGAAGCCCCGCCTGTGCCGCTGAGAACGGATGAGCATGGCGTCATGCGCGTGGGCAAAACCCGTGTACCGCTCGATACTGTCGTTTTTGGCTTCAACGAGGGCGCCACGCCTGAAGAGATTGTGATGCGGTACCCCAGCCTCGAACTAAGCGATGTCTACGCGGTCGTCAACTATTACTTGCATAACCGCGCCGAAGTTGACGCATATCTAGCCCAACGCGAAGCGGACGCCACGCGGATCCGAACTGAAAATGAGAAGCGCTTCCCGCAAGACGGCATCCGCTCGCGGCTTCTTTCCAGACGCTAACCTAATGGGGACGACTGATGTTGAGTTTCGCGGTGGACGAGAACTTCAACATGCACATAGTCAACGGCGTATTGCGGCGGCTCCCAACCGCGGACATAGTGCGCGTACAAGACGCGGGTTTGGAGGGCGCAGCCGACCCAGTCGTACTTGAATGGGCAGCCAACCAAGGGCGCGTCTTGCTCACTCACGATGCCAACACTCTTACCGCTTTTGCATACGAACGAATCGCAAGAGGTTCGCGGATGCCGGGAGTGTTTGAAGTTCCTTTGAAAGTTCCGATCGGCGTGGCAATTGAGGAGATTCTATTGCTGGCTGAATGCAGCCTCGAAGGCGAATGGGACGGACAGGTGAACTACTTGCCGCTTAAATAATTTCGACATCCGCTCAAAAATGGGAGATGATCCGATGCCTCTCAACAATCCGCGAATTCCACCTCTTCCCGAATCCGAGTGGAGCGAGGAACAAAAAGAGATGTTGGAGGGCCTCAGGCGTGACGGGCACGTCTACAATATCTTCGCGACTCTCGCGCGGCATCCGCAACTTCTGAAGCGCTGGTTGGTTTTTGCCGGGTACGTGTTATCAAAGTCCACGCTTCCAGCGCGCGAACGAGAAATCGTCATCCTGCGAATGGGCTGGCTGTGCCGCGCCCAGTACGAATGGGGTCATCACGTCGCCATCGGAAAACAAGCCGGCCTCACGGACGACGACATCAGGCGCATTCAAGAGGGGCCGAATGCTGCGGGCCTCGACCCTTTCGAAGCGATCCTGCTGCAAGCCGTTGATGAGCTGCATTCGAGCACGTTCATCGGCGATGCAACGTGGAAAGCGCTGACAGAGCGCTACAACACTCAACAAGTTATGGATCTGATATTCGCCGCCGGGCAGTACAAGCTCGTGTCGATGGCGCTCAACTCGCTGGGGGTTCAGTTGGAAGAAGGCTTTGAAGGATTCTCGGAATGAGACTCAAGGATAAAGTCGCTATCGTAGTCGGGGCCGGCCAAACGCCGGGTGATACGATCGGCAATGGCCGCGCGGCTTCTATCCTGTTCGCGAGGGAAGGCGCTCGCGTCGTGCTGGTTGACCACAACCTCGAATCGGCGCTCGAGACTCAAGCGATGATCGAGGCAGAGGGCGGCGCATGTTTTTCTTTCCAGGCTGATGTGACTCGCGAGGATGACTGCCGACGCTTTGTGCAAGCCGCGATTGAAGCCTACGGCCGCATTGACGTGTTGCATAACAATGTTGGCATCGGCGGAGGTGACGACGAGATTCTAAGCCTCACCGAAGCGGCGTGGGACCGCATCATGAGCGTGAACCTCAAGGGAATGTTCCTGTCCTCACGAAGCGTGCTGCCGGTGATGAGAGAACAGCGCGCCGGTTCGATCATCAACATCTCTTCGATCGCGGCGGTGTGCTCGACTGGCATCGTCGCGTACAAGACATCCAAGGCGGGTGTGAACGCGCTCACTCATCAAATCGCTCTCGAGAATGCAAAGTATAACGTTCGCGCGAATGCGATAATGCCCGGCTTGATGAACACTCCGATGGCGATCGAGGGCATATCAAAGGCGCGGGGCGTTTCGAAAGAAGATCTGATTCGGCAACGCGACGCGAGCGTTCCGCTTGGCGGCAAGATGGGAACGGCATGGGACGTTGCTTACGCGGCATTGTTTCTGGCTTCGGACGAAGCGAAGTTCATCACCGGAGTCGTGCTGCCGGTTGATGGCGGGCAAAGCGCTCGAATCGGTTAGCCTAGGTCCGGTCAGGCGGCCCGAGTGGCGCGGGTGAGTTCGGGCGTATCTTTCTTATGAGAGGAATCACTAATGGAGAAATGGCTCGGTAAGTACTCAAACTTTTTCTACGCCTTGCTGCGAATCGTCGCGGGCGTGCTCTTCGCTTGCCACGGCGCGCAGAAGCTTTTCGGTGTGCTCGGGGGAACGAAACAGACTGATACGCTGATGCAGGCAGCCGGTGTCATCGAGTTCGCCGGAGGGATTCTGATTGCTGCGGGTTTATTCACCAGCATCGTTGCCTTCATAGCCGCGGGCGAGATGGCAGTGGCTTACTTCAAGCAGCACGCGAGCGGGGGCGTCTGGCCAATCGTGAATCGCGGGGAGCTAGCGGTCCTGTATTGCTTCATCTTCTTATTCATAGCCTCACGAGGCTCGGGTATTTTGAGCATCGATGCGTTGAGGGGGAAGTCTGCAAGACGGTGACGAGAGCGGGAGTCAGGAACTCAGAAATCAGAGCTAGCTCCTAGGAGCGACCTAAGGCGGCCGCAATCTCTAACGAGAGGTGGCTCCTACGGAGCCGAGATTCTTAATAGACTTCCCGGGCTATAGACATGTCGCTCCTACGGAGCTGCGCCTGACCTCTGGCTCGCGACTACTGACCTCTGACTCGCGACTCCTGACCTCTGGCTCGCGACTCCCGACTCCAGCTAATTCAACCGTTCCCTAAGCAACACCTTCACGCCGCTTCGCCAGTCCTCGTTGATCCCTATTCGATAGACCGGCACGCGTTGGTGGATCCGGCTCGCCAGCAGCTTCGTCGTCTCGTGAAAGCGAAACAGCGGCGCGACCAGATACAAGAGCGGCGGCGCGTCAATCAAGCGTATGCCTTCGAAGTAACCGCGCCGATGAAAGTCGCCGCGCGAGCGGTGCCATTCAACTCGCAACCAATAGTCGAGAGCCTGAAACGGAAACTCAGTCTCTTCGCTTACCTTTAGTTCCATCACGACGAGCCGCCCTTCGCGAGTCGCCGCCAACAAATCGATAAACGTTCGCTGCTCGCCTCGATACGTCGGCACCTGCGAATAAACGAAACGGGGATCGAGCGTCGCGTCGAGCGCAGCAATATCTCGCGACAGGATCGACTCGAGCCAGCGCTCGGGTTGATAACGAAAAGTCATCTCGTTGCGGAACTCGGCTTCCGGCCGGCGGCGGGCGATCGTTTCTTGGATCAATCGCTCAAGCTCGCGTTCGTTCGAATGATCGAGTTTCATTCTCGCGTCGCCGATTCCAAACTCAACTCGCTGACGATTGATCAGCACACGTGCAATCTCGAGCCCGCGTATCGAAAGCGAAACCCACGCGCCTCGATGATGAGCTTCGATGTGATCGGGAGCGAGTTTCCTCACCGACTCGACAAGCATCACCGCATCCGGCGGCAGCATCCCGGGACGAGGCCAATGCGCGCGACGAGCCGCTTTTCGAAATCGATCGTTAAGGTCGCCCTGGTCAAAAGGCGAGACCGAAGTGATCGTGGCTTTCGTCTCGTCGACGCGATAGAGGAGGATTTGATCCGGGGCTTCGAGACCCATCAGCCGCAGGGCTATCGTGTCGCATCGGGGCGCAAAGATCATCAACCCGTCGACGCGGCTGCTACGCCGTCGCAACTCCTCGAGCCAGATCAAGCCGGCCCCAAGCGCCGAGTCAACATCCGGCTGCAGCTCGCTTGAGGCAACGCCAATTCCGGCAAATCGTTCCCCTCGATCTCGAATCATCAACCGCGCGTGCACACCCGACAGATGACGGCGGTCGTTGCGAGCCGAGATCGCTTGTTCGACTTTCACGTCGAGGGAGGCTTCGATCAGCGCTGCCAGCTTGTGCGCGAATTCCTTTCTCGCCTGCTGAGCCTGTCTCACGCCGGCGCCTCGCGCGAGTGTGAGGGCGCAGCGCTTCAAGCCCATTTGTTTCGCGCACTCAATGGTCAGGCGCTCGGGTGAGAGCTCGCATGAAATTATTCTCCACGATCGCGACCAGCCGTCGCCCCAGCAAGAGAGTATTAGCTTGCCGTAGGAAAAATCCGCCGAGGTGTTATCGACATTCATCTTCGCCAATAGCAGATCATCTTCGAATAAGTCGAATTCCCCGCCGAGCAGAAACCGCTCGAGCTCATACTTGATCTGACTGAAATCGAAGATGACTGTGGGACGAGTCACGCGCGCGTTTTAGCAGTCCGCCAGGAGCGAGGTCAAGGCTTGCATTGTGAGGGGGAGCATCCCGTCATATAATGCGGACCTTTGAATCGACCGCTGATCTAGGCTGACTAACGTTTCCCTGATGCCCGCAGATCGGCGAGAATCATTTGGACCGGCAGGCAGCCAGGATCAGCGGTTAAATCCGCCGAACAAATCACACATCGAGGAGATCACAATGTGCGACGTTACGCGAAGGGAAATGCTGTTGGGAGGCGCGGCCCTGGTCGGGCTCACAATGAACGACGCGAAGGCACTCGTCGCGGCCAAACCGGAAGTCGGCAAGGTCGATCAACTCGCGCCAGAAGTTTACTTTCACGAAGGCAATCTTGTGCGAGGTCATTGCAACAACGGCTGGATCATCTTCGAAGATTACGTTCTGGTTATCGACGCCAACTTTCCCTCGGGCGCGGCCGAAATACTGCCGAAGATTCGCGCGCTCACCGACAAGCCGATTCGCTTCGCCTTCGACACTCATCATCACGGCGATCACGCTTATGGGAATCAGATGTGGGTCGATAACGGAGCTACGCCGGTCGCGCACACGGGTGTGATCGACGAGATGAAGCGTTACGAGACCGGCTACTACGGCGGCAAGCCCGGCCGCTGGGAAGATACGGCCAAGACGCGGCCTGATGTCGCGGCGTCGAAGCTCAAGCCGCCGTCGGTTCTGTTCCCCCGCGAGATGATCTTTGATGACGGCAAGCATCGAGTCGAGCTTATGCATTTGGGTGTTGCGCACACACACGGAGACGCTTTCGCGTGGCTCCCAAACGAACGCATTCTGTTCACCGGCGACGCGTGCGTGAACGGTCCATACAACTACGTTGGTGATGGCCATACCGAGAAATGGATACCGACGCTCGAGGCTGCTCGGAAACTTGGGGCTCGAGTCATCTGTCCGGGTCACGGGCCTCGCGGGGTTGAAACGGTGTTGGCCGATCAGCAGAAGTTTTTCAAATCACTGCGCGAGCAGGTCGGCGCGTTGGTAACGGCCAAGAGGTCCGCCCAGGAAGTACGCGATTCGATTGAGAAGATCAACGCGACACTGGCCGCTGATGCTCAGATCGCGCGATATGTTGGAAAGGGCGGTGGCTTCGCGTCTCAGGTCGAGAAGGTCTACGTCGAGATGACCGGCCAGCAACTGCCGGCTGCCAAAAAGATCGCAAGCGCGGCTCGCGAGCAGCATGCGATGTCGCACGGGCTTGCGTCGCTTGCGTAGACTGGATATGTGAGTCGCGCGCCAAACAACGCGAGCAAAGCAAACGATGCTCGCGTTTGAAGACTGGTTGTTTACGCCTTGTCGGCGTCAGGCTGCCCGAGCAATTATGGATATCGAAGCATTCGTCCAGTATAAGCGCTAAGCAATTACGAAAAGCAGCGCTGAACCGAACGGTCGTTAATGCGGTTTTATGATAGCGTAGAAATGATTTATTGCATGCGCGCCGCGGTCTACCCTCCGCCAAAAAGACCTCTGACGAAATTTCCGACAGCCGTGCCAACCTCTTGGAAAAAGTCTCCCACGACCTGCCAAAACCCTCGATTAGTAACCGAACCTGAGCCTGCGGGGGCTTGAAGTCTATGATTGGATCGCGGCACACCGGTGATGCTGCCCGTTCCGCCATCCGAAACCGTAAACGCCATCGGCAGCATGCGAATGCCGCCCCAGTCGTCGAACTCGTAATAGGCGAGGTGGAGGTGCGGCCCGCTTGTCTGCCCGTTGCAGCCGACTTCGGCAATCTTCTGTCCGGCACTGACCCGATCCCCTACGTGAACGGTGGCAGAATGGAATCGGCAATGTGCATAGACAGAGTACCGCGGCTTTTCGGCGTGATCGTGCCGCACGACGACCCGGTTTGTTCCACCAGGATCACCGAGAAACTCGTATGCAAATCTTACAGGATCTGTGGGCATCGCATCCCGAGACTCGACCTCGACGCGAATGACCGTTCCGTCGGCGATTGAAAAAATCGGCGCCCCGAAGATCCAATACGCCCCGAGCGTTCCCTCTTGCCCGGGACGGAGTTCGGAGCCATTGACATAAACTCCGAGATCATAGGCATAGCGCATCAGCATACTTCCGTTGTGAGAGTTGCTTTTCACCTGGGGATCGCTCAGCGGTTCCGCGGGTCCATTGCCGAAGTTGATCTGGGCATCTCGAAACAAGGGATCTGTTGGGTTCAGCGGCAGATGAAGCACGTCAACCGGCGCGAGCTGGACCTCGGTCTCATAGAACGCCTCCATCATGATCTCTGCCCCGTCAGTGTTCATGCTCTTGCACCTGAGTTCCAGCTGCAGCAGCCCGAAGGTGAAGTCGTCTGGGACGCGCAGGGCATAGTGGAATATGCCGAAACGCCCGTCGGGATCGCGCCCGAAAATCTTATTCTGATAAAACCCGTCCCAGTTGTTGTCCATTGGAATCGGGAGATCTTGATCCACGACTATCTGGCCACTGCCGTGATCGCGCACCGTTACGTGCCAGCGATCCAATGAATCTTTTTGTGGGTTGGCCAGGAATGCCGCGAAGCGTTCATCTCGAAATAGATTAATGAAGTGCCCGCTCAGATTCAGCGTGCGCCGCACGACATTGACGTTTCGTTTGGCCTCCACGAGGTCCATCACCTCCACAGGGCCCATCAACCCGATCATCAACCCATGTTCAGTGCCGGCTCCCGGAAACCTCGGAGGACCGGAAGTCAGAAATCCGAGCGGTTTGGTTTCGACGCCTGACGCCCAAGTGGTGTTTGCATCACCCGAAACGCTGAACTGTTGCAGGTTGTGTCTGACAATGGAGGTACTGTCGCCTGGTGCACTGAAGCGCGCTGAGGTATGGACAACAATCAGGGAAAGAGCCTGTCGCGGTCCGTACGGATAGTTTATGGCCGTGATCGCCTTCAACTCGGGGCCCTTGTCAAAAAGTTTATGATCTTCATCCTTGACGTCGAGCACATAGCCTCCTTGCGCCATGAAAAGCGTATGGCTCTCAACGATAATAGCTTCGCTATAGGGGACGAGGTCGAAGTCAAGTTCGAATTCGCCCTTGCCCTCCCAGTCCACAAGGGCTTTCAGCCGGGCTGTACCCGTAATCGTGACGGGGATACTCACAGGTGTAGGCCTCCTCTTCTATGGTGATGTGTGATTCTGCCATTCATCGCCACTTTACGCTACAAGAATTGTCAGTTCGCGCAGCGGTTTAGTAGTCGCTTAAGCCCAGCCCAGTTTGAGCACGCCTACGCCGGTTGCTATACTTCGGTGGCTGTTGAGTTCTGGTTCGCGACCCCGGCCAGAGCCACTGTTAGCCGGAAGGAATTGTTGATGTCCATTGAAAAGGTTGTGCTGGCCAAGCCCCGTGGATTTTGTGCCGGCGTAGTGCGGGCCATTGATATTGTCGAACGCGCGCTCGACTTTTATCCACCGCCAATTTATGTCTTTCACGAGATCGTTCATAACCGGTACGTTGTCGAGAACCTCAGTAAGCGCGATGTTGTCTTCGTCGACAGCATCGATGAAATCCCAGACGGCGCCGTTTGCGTGTTCAGCGCCCACGGAGTTTCACCTCAGATAGTCGCGCTCGCCGAAAGCAAACGCCTTCGCGTTATCGACGCCACCTGTCCGCTCGTCACCAAAGTTCACCTTGAAGCGGTTCGCTTCGCGCGCGATGACTATTCGCTTGTGTTGATAGGTCACCCCGGTCACGAAGAAGTTGAGGGCACGATGGGAGAGGCGCCGATGCAGCTTGTGAGTTCGGTCGAGGATGTGGCCGCGCTCGAAGTTCCCAATCCCGATCGAGTGATGTATTTGACGCAGACCACGCTCTCCCTTGACGATGTCGCGGAGATCATCGAAGCGCTCAAGCGAAAATTCCCGAGCGTGAAGTCTCCGGCTAAGGATGATATTTGTTACGCCACGCAGAATCGGCAAAACGCGGTCAAGGAGTTAGCCAGCCGCGTCGATGTATTGCTTGTAGTTGGCTCGCAAAACAGCTCGAACTCGCAAAGGCTGCGAGAGGTGTCTTCCGTTGCGGGCACTCCGGCTTATCTGGTGAACGATGAAAATGAGATCAGGCCTGAATGGCTCGAGGGATCACGAATCGTAGGCGTAACCGCGGGAGCGTCGGCCCCCGAGGAGTTGGTGATCCGAGTAATCGAGCACCTGCGCGCGAAGGGCGCAATCGCCTTTGAAGAGCAACCCGGGGAAGATGAGAACGTTCATTTCGCGTTACCCCAGGAATTGCTTCACCCCGAAAAACTGATGGTGTGAGGCCCCGATTGGCGCCGGACCGACAGTTTGCCTGTCACCCTCACACACAGGTATTATTTTTTGCCGTTTAGCGGTGGACCCCGTCTGAGCGCAATCTTCAGCAATTGATGAGGAGCGACTTGTGAGTGCCATGTCTCAGAAACTGAAGGTGGCCCGAGCCAACCCCGAGCTGCGCACTGGAGTGGTCCATTCGATTCACGCGGCTCGCGAGTATCTGCTTCAAATCCAGCACGCCGACGGGCATTGGTGCGGCGAGCTGGAAGGCGACACCATCCTCGAATCCGAATACATCCTCACGATGCACTTCATCGGACGCTCATCCGAGGATCGATGCCGCAAAGCCGCAAACTATATTCGTCAGAAGATGCTACCAGAGGGCGGCTGGGCGATTTACGAGGGAGGCCCGGCCGAGGTGAGCGCTTCGGCGAAGGCTTACTTTGTCCTCAAGCTGCTCGGCGATTCGCCCGATGCGCCTCATATGAAGAAGTCTCGCGAGGTCATTTGCGATCTTGGCGGGATCGATGCAACGAATAGCTTCACGCGGATTTATCTTGCAATCTTCGGACAGTATCCGTGGGAGCGTTGCCCGGCGGTTCCTCCTGAAATCGTGCTGCTGCCAACCTGGGCGCCGATCAACCTGTATGAGATGTCTTCGTGGACGCGCGGCATCGTAGTTCCGCTTGCGGTGATGTGGGCCAGCAAGCCGTACTGCGCTGTTCCGGAGCACGCAAACATCGAAGAACTCGTCCTCGACAAATCCGTGAACATGTCGGCTCGCCGCGGCTTCTGGCGAACCGTGTTTAACACGACCGACTACACATTGAAGCTGCTCGAGCGAAAGCAATGGTCTCCGTCGCGCGAGAAAGCACTTAAGGCATGCGAGCAATGGATGATCGACCACTTCGAAAAGAGTGACGGCATCGGGGCGATTTTTCCACCGATCATAAACTCGATCATCGCGATGCGCTGCCTGGGCTACGACAATGATCATCCGCTGACCGCATCGCAGATTCGCGAACTCGAGAAACTCGAAATCGAAGAAGGCGACACGCTGCGAGTTGCGCCGTGCTTTTCGCCTGTCTGGGACACCGCGCTTGCGATGAACGCTCTGGCCGAATCGGGCTTGCCCGCGGATCATCCTGCGCTTCAAAAAGCTGCCGAGTGGATTCTTGAAAAGGAAGTCAAAGAAGTCGGCGACTGGAAGATCAAGAACCCGGATGCCGAACCGGGAGGATGGTACTTCGAATACGCCAACGAGTTTTATCCCGATGTCGACGATACGTTTCAGGTGTTGACCGCGCTCAGCAAGGTTCGCTTTAGCGATGAGTCGATGGATCGCCGCAAGCGCGAAGCGATGGACCGCGCCCTTGCGTGGGTGCTGACGATGCAAAACAAGGACGGCGGATTTGCGTCGTTCGATCGGGATTGTGACGAGCAATTCCTGACGCAGATTCCGTTTGCCGATCACAATGCGATGATCGATCCGTCAACCAGCGACATCACCGGGCGCGGACTCGAGACCTTTGCGAGGCTCGGCTTCGGCCCCGAAGACCCGGCGGTTCAGAGGGCGCTCTCGTTTCTGGCAAAAGAGCAGGAGCGCGACGGTTCGTGGTTTGGCCGCTGGGGATGCAATTACATCTACGGCACGTGGCTGGCGCTTCACGGATTGAAATGCATCGGCGAAGACATGCTGGAGCCCGGCTATCAAGCGGCCGGTTGCTGGCTGCGGGCAATTCAGAACGAAGACGGCGGATGGGGTGAGTCCCCGAGGAGCTATGACGAACCGGCCTACAAAGGGCAGGGACCGAGCACTCCTTCGCAGACGGCGTGGTCGCTGATGGGATTGCTGGCGACGGAAGATCAAAGCGACGGGCTCACGCGCGGGCTGGAATATTTAATAAAGAACCAGCGCGAGGACGGCTCGTGGAAAGATGATTATTGGACGGGCACCGGATTTCCCGGTGTGTTTTATTTGCGTTACCATCTTTACGCGACTTACTTTCCGCTGCTGGCGCTCGGGATGTTCGAGAAACAGATTGAGAAGGATTAGGTGCGGGCGTTCAGAGTACCGACTTTAGTCGGGTAGTACTCTTTGAGCGAAGCCGATGAGAAAAAGCCCGACTAAAGTCGGTACTCTGAACGCTCGCTGAAGGCCGGACTACAAACAGGATAAGCATGAGATTTCCACTTCACATAACAACGGATGCAATCAAGCACCAAGTCAGAAACGGGATGAAGGGCAATAAGCGTTATCCCATGGTGCTGATGCTTGAGCCTCTTTACACCTGCAACCTAGCGTGTTTGGGCTGCGCGCTCGAACGGCACACGGGCAAGCTCGAGGATCGGATGCCGCTCGAAGACTGCCTGAGCGCGGTTGAACAATCGCAAGCGCCTATCGTGTCGATCTGCGGAGGCGAGCCGACGATTTATCCCGAGCTGAAACAACTTCTCGAAGGAATCATCGAGCGCAAACGTCACATCTACCTCTGCACGAACGCGCTGCTGCTCGACAAAAATCTCTTCGGAAAAGTTGCTCCGCACAAACGCCTGACAATCAACGTTCATCTCGACGGAATGCAGAAGACTCACGATATGGTCTGCGATCGCGCCGGCGTGTTCGACAAGGCGATCGAGATGATCAAAGAGTCAAAGCGGCTCGGCTATCACGTGACCACCAACACGACGGTGTTCAAAGAAACCGAGATGAGCGAGATCGAGGAAGTATGCCGCCTGGCGTCCGAGCTTGGCGTTGACGGGATGATGATCTCGCCGGGCTATCATTACGAGTCGGTCGATCGCGACATTTTTCTTTCGCAGCGCGAGATTCAAACCAAGTTCAGGCGCGTGCTCGAGCTTTCAAAGAAGTACCGCTTGATGTCCACGCCGATGTACCTGGAATTCACTGCAGGCATGCGCGACTACAACTGCTCGCCCTGGAGCACCGTTACTCGCACGCCCGCGGGATGGAAGGGTCCCTGCTATTTGATCGGGCAGCATTACTACAAGACATGGGATGAGTTTTGGAACGGAGTGGATTGGGCCTACTGGGAATCGCGTGAGGATCGGCTTTGCAAGAATTGCATGATGCACAGCGGGTTTGAAGCTTCGGCGATGTTCGAGTTGAGAAAGAGTCCTCGGGATATGGCTCGTATGGCGGTTTGGAATTTCACGGGTTGATGGGTTCCAAGCAGTGCTAAGTCATCGGGTTTGAAGTCATGGACAAGGAACAGTTACAACTCGGCTCCAGCGACAAGTTTTGGAAGCTGATTACGACGCGCCGGAGTCAAAGGACGATGAGTCGCACGGCCTTAGAGCAGAGGGTTAAAGAAAAGAAATCAAGGAACGGTAAGCAATCAAGACAGACAAACACAAAGCGTATTTCACACTGAGGACCTCGAACTCCGGAAGAACTCCGAAACTGATGTGTGTGTGAGATCACTGAGGTTACCGACTCGATTCGCAATGACACCAGTGTACATCCGGACAGTTGAAGACCTCGACGCCGGGTGGCTACTGGCGGGTTTCTGAAAGCGAGCGTTCCAACCGCTCTTACTCGCCATGGAAGGTGAAAGGCACCGTAACAATCGGTCGGACAGACGAGCACTGGTTTGAACTCATAATCCCATACGGTGCTGTAACGCGTTGCATCAATCTTCCGTATAGTGTTGTCCAACACGTCTGGGTAGGATCTGATGGCCGATTGAATCTCTTGTTGTCAGTTAGAGTCGCATTCAGCGACGACCAATTCGTGCTTGAGCCGAGCGCCTGATTAAATAAACACCGTTGGCGGTACATGGAATCGAGTGGCAAGGGCACGAATCTGACTCGCGTTGAGGTCACGCTTACCTCTCAGGATTTGCGACACCGCGCGCCGAGAACCAACCTCCGGTAGGTCGGACGCCTTAAGCTCGTGCTCCTCCATGAAGTAGCGAAGCATCTCGTGGCCGCTCGGCTCGGGTTCCTTGAAATGCTCCTCCTCGTAGGCATGGATTAGCGAGCCGAGCGTATCAAGCAACCCGTAAAGTGGATGGCGTTCGTTTGTCCCAACCTCATCAACCAGAGTGTTCAACCTCTTCAGCGCGCGGGCATATTCGCGCTCGTTGCGAATGAAAAGTTCCTTGAACATTGCAACACAACCGGAGCTCAAATTTCGGTTGCGCCCCAACGTAGAACACGAAGTTGAGGACGTGGTAGAATCGGATCGACAAATCAGGTTGGAGACTCGAAATGCAAGAAGTGCTCAATCAAACAATAGTCCGTACCGGGCGCGGGTTATCAATTGCCGGAACCAGAATCACGATCTACCAGTTGATCGACTGCTTCAAGGCCGGCCAGCCGACCTCGGAAGTCCAGGATCTGTTCAGGCTCAGCGATCAGCAAATGGCTGATGTGCTGGATTACATTGCGCAGCATGCTGAGCAGGTCGAGGAAGAGTACCAAGAGGTACTGAGACAGGCTGAAGCGAACCGTGCGTACTGGGAAGAACGTAACCGAGAGCGGCTTCAGGCAATATCCAAACAACCACCCAAGCCTGGCACCGAAGAGATTCGTGCGCGCATTGAGCAGAAGAAAGCAGAGCTTGGTATCCGGTGATCACAATCCTTGTTGATCACAATATCGAGGGACAAGCAACGCTGCTTCTGCGTGCCCTAGAGTCGCAAGGGTGGGTCGACTTAGGCCTGCTTCAAGTTGCAACCTTCAGAGATCTATCGTTGCCTATTGATAGCTCTGATCGAGAGATCTGGCGGTTCGTTCAGGAGCACGGGATGCTCCTGCTAACTGGAAACCGCAATATGACCGACGAAGACTCGTTGCAACAGACTCTTCGTGACGAGAATCGGCCCGATTCGATCCCGGTAATCACAATAGCGAACGTCAATCGGGTTCGTGAGCGGAATTACCGCGAAGAATGTGCGAATCGATTGGCCGAAATCTGTTCTGATGTCGAGATCTACTTGGGAACGGGTCGGCTGTTCATCCCTTAGCAACTCTTCGCTGGCAGCAAACCTTACTTGAATGAGCGTGTTAGTAACAGGGGGCACTGGATTCGTCGGATCGCATCTCGTTCGAGTTCTGCTCGAACGAGGCGAACACCCTCGCTGTCTCGTCAGGTCAACCAGCCGCCGCGATAATCTCGCAGGACTCGATATTGAGTTCGTCACCGGAGACCTGCGAGATCTGGATTCACTCAGGCAAGCCGCGAAAGGCGCGCGCGTCGTATATCATTGCGCCGCCGACTATCGCCTTTGGTCCAAAGACCCGAACGAGATGTATCAAAGCAACGTCGAAGGCTCGAACAACGTGATGCAAGCGGCGTTTGACAAAAAGGTCGAGCGAGTCGTCTATACGAGCACGGTCGGTTGTCTCGGCTTGAATGAAAACGGAACGCCGGCAAACGAAGACACTCCGGTAACGATCTACGATATGATCGGCCACTACAAACGCAGCAAGTTTCTCGCTGAAGAAAAAGTGAGAGAGTGGGCCGCTCGCGGGTTGCCTGTTGTCATCGTCAATCCAAGTACGCCGGTCGGCGAACTCGACATAAAGCCGACGCCAACCGGAAAGATCATTGTCGATTTTCTTCGAGGCAAGATGTTCGGCTACGTTGATACAGGGATGAACCTGATCGATGTTCGCGACTGTGCCGAAGGCCACGTGCTCGCAGCGGAGAAGGGACGCGTCGGCGAGCGCTACATTCTCGGCGGCCGCAACGTAACTCTCAAAGAGATATTCGATATGCTCGCAAGCGTGACTGATGTGCGATCGCCGGCGATGAAGGTCCCGCACTGGGTCGCCGAGGCTTACGCGAGAGTCGAGAACATCTGGTCGATCAACATCGCTCGCCGCGAGCCCGATGTGCCGCTTGAAAGCGTGCAGATGTCGCGTCACAAGATGTGGTTTGATCCGTCGAAGGCAATCCGCGAACTGGGGCTTTCGCAGAATCCTGTGGAAGGCGCGCTTGAACGCGCAGTCAAATGGTTTCGAGAAAATGGCTACGCCTAATTCCGAGAGGTCTCCAATTTTGGTGGTTGCGGCGCTCGGCCGCGAGCTCGCCGGTCTCAATCGCGAAGCTATCGACGGCGTAACGCTGCTCGAGACAGGGGAGGGAGCCGACAACGCCCGGCGCTGTCTCGACGACTGGCTCGAACAAAGCACAGCGCGTGCGATGGTGAGTATCGGGTTCGCAGGCTCACTCTCAAACGCGCTTCAAGCTGGAGATCTGGTGATCGCGTCTAAGGTTCGCGATGGCATGGCGCAGCCCGATAATGCTTTGCTCTCGGCGGCAGAGACAGTACAGATCGCAGAAGTGCCCGTGCACAAGGGAATAATTGCCGTAACGACCGATGAGATCATCTGGCAGGCGGAATCGAAGCGAGCGTTGGCGGCGACGCTTGAACCAAACGAGATCGGTATCGTGGACATGGAATCCACTGCAATCGCCGGCGTTTGTGCACGCCACGAATTGCCTTTCCTGATTGTTCGGTCGATCACCGATCTGTTGGATGAAGACCTGCCGCTCAACTTCAATCTTTATCGCGGCGAGGATGGCCGAGTGGACTCAGCAAGAATCGTAAAGGCTGCGCTATTAAGGCCCCGGGCGCTTTCGGGGCTACTGGAGCTTCGCCGCCGGTCGGAACTTTGCGCACAAAGGATGTCAGATTTTGTTCGAGTGCTGGCTCCCCTAATAAGTCAGCGCCGCCGATGACAAAAAGGTCAGGTAGACACGAGTGTCAATGGCTGTAGTATAATCCGGCTTCACCCAAGAGATTCCCAACGCAAGGCTAAAAGATAAACGTCGAGGAGGAGACAATTCATGGAAGCTCAACATGCCCGCGAAAGTGGCGCCGGCACGCTTGACTGTCATTCAAACGCAGGAACGGTAAAGGTATTTTCGAAAACCATTACGGTTGCGACTCACGAGAGAACTGACCTGGTCAACCTGAGCGACGACATACGCGAGTTCGTCAAATCAACTGGCGTACAGGATGGCTATGTTCAGGTGTCCTCGCTGCACACGACCGCAGGGTTGATAGTCAATGAATGGCAAGACGCGCTGCTCGCTGACGTCAAGAACCTCACTGAGAGCATTGTGCCTCGCGACACTTATTACCGCCACAACGACCCCGAGTTTTCCGACTGCGACCGGCACAACGCTGACTCGCATTTGAGAATCGTAGTGCTCGGCCATAACGCGTCAGTGCCGATCGATCAGGGCGAGCTAGTGTTGGGCCGCTGGCAGAGCGTGATACTGACCGAGTTCGACGGTCCCAATCAACGCAAGGTGCACTTGCAGGTGTTCGGGATCTAGACCAAGAACAGCACGTGGCGACCGATCCGGGAACAGGCGATCGCGTTGCTAACGCCTCGCGAGCAATTGTGTTTTGAGAAGCTGAGATGAAATACAAAGTTGCATTGCACGAATCGGAAGAAGGCTTCAGCGTTTGGGTGCCCGCCCTTCCGGGGTGTGTTTCGCAAGGGGACACTGAGGAAGAGGCGTTGGCCAATATTGCCCATGCGATTGGAGAGTATCTCTCAGTCATTGAACAGCACCTTGAGGGCGCCCAGATTCGAGAGATCGAGGTGGCGGCATAGGTGCCGAAGCTCCCAGGCGTAAATCACCAGGACGCTGTTCGGGTGCTCGAAAAAGCCGGGTTTCACATTGCGCGCCAAGGCAAGCACATAGTCATGACGGATGGAGTTCACACTGTAACGGTACCCCGCCACAATCCCGTCAACGCCTACACAATGGGCCGGCTGGTTCAGGATGCCGGACTGACAATTGAAGAGTTTCGCAAGCTGCTTTGAATAGGCGATCAATGCGCGCTAGAGCTCTAGTAGCCCGCGCCCGTTCAAATCAAATCACTAAACCAGCATCATCTTTCATTAGGAGGCAGGAGGTTCTGTGCACGCCGAGGTCGAAGCCAACTTGCCGACATTAGCAAAACCCGGCCGACTGCTTCGAATCCTCGGTGTCGGATTCGGACTTGCGGTAATAATCGGCAACACTATCGGCGCGGGCATCCTGAGTTCACCGGGCACGATTGCGGGCCGGCTCCCGAACGGCTTGTTGTTTATCGAAGTCTGGATAATCGGCGGCCTGTATGCTCTGCTCGGGGCGATCTCGGTCGCGGAGCTGGGGACTATGATCCCAAGATCGGGCGGGCAATACGTGTTCGCTCACGATGCGCTGGGAGATTACGCCGGATTCATCGTTGGATGGAGCGACTGGATCTCGACTTGCGGATCTTCAGCATTCATCTCGCTGATAATTTCGCAATACGCCGGTGTCCTGTTTCCCTCGCTCGCCTCTTACACGACCGCGTTGGCGATAACGACTGTTGTTTTTTTTGGGGTCCTTCAATGGCGAGGCATCCGATGGGGCAGCGGAGTACAAAACGTCACAAGTCTTCTCAAAGCGCTCGCCTTCATCGCGTTGGTTATCGCGTGTTTTGCGATGGGCGGTAATGCCCCGGCATCTGCGGCGCCGCCGGCTGAAGCGCCTCACGGGGTTAGCCTGTTTGTCGCGTTGATACTCGCGCTTCAATTGGTTATCTACACCTACGACGGGTGGACCGGTGTCATTTACTTTTCGGAAGAAGTGCAAGACCCCGATCGCGACATTCCTCGCTCGATGTTCGGCGGAGTGCTTTCGGTCATTGCCATTTATCTTCTGGTCAATCTTGCCGTTCTCTACGTACTGCCAATCTCTGAGATCGCGGGCAGCGATCTTGCTTTGGGCAAAGCCGCTCAAGTGATATTCGGCACAAATGGCGATCGCATCTTTCGAGCGTTGATGATTCTATCGATGCTGAGCGCGGTAAACGCATGCCAGTTGATGGCGTCGCGAGTCCTTTTCGCGATGAGCCGCGACCGGCTCTTTTCCACTCGGGGAGCGCGAGCGAACAAAGGCGGTACGCCAACGATCGCTCTGCTGTTATCGACCGTGGTTGCGGTGCTTTTCATTCTGACGGGAACGGTCGATCAGGTGGGCGCCGTCGTAGCTTTCTTCTTCGTAGTGAACTACGGAATTTCGTTCGCGGTGGTGTTCGTGCTTCGAAGACGCCAGCCCGATCGGCGAAGGCCCTACCGAGCGTGGGGTTATCCGTGGACCACCGGCCTTTCTCTCCTTGGCTCGATTGCATTTCTTGGGGGCGCTGTCGCAAGCGACACTCGAAACAGCGTCTACGCGGTTATCGTCCTCGCCGCGAGCTACCCGGTTTTCCGTCTGACGCGACGGCTTACGTTAAGCGATTGACACATCTGCCGTTGAGAAGCGGCCCGGCCCTTTTACGATTTTCCATCACACAACTCATGTTCATTCATCACATTCGACTGTGACCGGTGAACTTGTGAGCGATGACACCGCAAGCTGACAATGTAGACAGCCGCTGATCCTAATCAAAGTCAGGAGAGTGGAAGTGAAAACGATAATCGAACCGTTCAGGGTAAAGGTTGTAGAACCGTTGAGAATGACGACCCGCGAGGAGCGCGACTCGTATCTGAAAGAGGTCTGGTACAACCTGTTCCTGTTGCGTGCGGAAAACGTCATCATTGACTTGCTGACCGACAGCGGGACCGCCGCGATGAGTTCCGAGCAATGGGCGGCCTCGGTGCGTGGTGACGAATCCTATGCCGGAAGCCCCAGCTTCTATCGATTCGAAACCAGCGTTCGAGACATCTTCGGATTCAAGCACGTCATTCCGATGCACCAGGGGCGGGCCGCCGAACGGATTCTTTTTTCGGTGATGTGCAAGCCCGGGCAGATAATTCCCAACAACACCCACTTTGATACGACTCGAGCGAACATCGAATACACCGGCGCCGAAGCTCTTGATTTGCCTATTCCGGAATTTTTTCAGCCGTCGGTTCAGCATCCGTTTAAGGGGGATATGGACGTGGGCGCGTTGCGCAGCCTGATCGCCCGCGTGGGTCCCGGCCGAATTCCGCTGGTGATGTTGACCGTCACGAGCAACTCCGGCGGAGGGCAGCCTGTGTCGATGGCGAACATGCGCGAGGTCAAGGACGTCTGCGCGCGTTACGGCATTCCGCTCTATCTGGATGCATGCCGATTCGCCGAGAACGCTTACTTCATCAAGCTTCGCGAAGAGGGCTTCGCGGATCTTTCCGTCAAAGAGATCGCGCGCCAGATGTTCGCCCTTGCCGACGGCTGCACAATGTCTGCGAAGAAGGACGGGCTTGCAAACATCGGGGGCTTTTTGTGCACGAACGATGATTTGCTCGCGCAACAGGAGAAAGACTTGTTGATCTTGACCGAGGGCTTTCCGACCTACGGCGGCCTTGCTGGTCGCGACCTTGAAGCGATCGCCGTCGGCTTGCAGGAAGTGCTGCACGAGGACTACCTCCAATACCGCATGGCCTCAATCGAGTACCTGGGCAAGCACCTGCGCGAAGCTGGGGTGCCGATCGTCGAACCTCCCGGCGGGCACGCAATCTACATCGACGCCCGGGCTATGCTGTCTCACATTCCGTCGAGTCAGTATCCGGGTCAGGCGTTGGCAGTCGAGCTCTATCGTGAAGCCGGAATTCGTTCCTGCGAAATCGGCTCGGTTATGCTGGCCCACCGCAATGATGACGGCGCGGAAGAGAAGCCCGCGGCGATGGAACTTGTTCGGCTCGCCATCCCGCATCGCGTTTACACTCAAAGCCACATTGACTACGTGATTGAAGCGATCTTGCAAGTGCACGAGCGGCGAGCGTCGATCGGTGGCTACCGAATCATTCATCAGCCGCCGTTTTTGAGGCACTTCAGCGCGCGATTCGAGCCTTATGATGAGGCCTATGGCGTGCGGCGCAAGACTGCTCTTGCCGGCAGGTTCTTGATTGCTTAGACAAGGATTGGGAATACGAAATGGAAAACACACACTATTACGACACCGAGGTTGGCTGGATGGGAGGACGGCGCGGTTATTTGCGATCGTCCGCGGACTTGCCCGTACTGGAGGTTTCGTCACCTCCCGAGTTTCAGGGCCAGCCGCACACCTGGACTCCCGAGCATTTGTTTGTCGCTTCGGTGAACTCGTGTTTTATGTCGACGTTCATCGCGATTGCCGAGCTGTCGAAACTCGAGGTTGTCAGCTTTACTTCGACAGCCGTCGGCAAGCTCGAAAAAAGAGAGCGGTCGGGCTTTTGGATCACCGAGATAACGCTGAAGCCAAAGCTTGTGATCAAGAACGAGCGCGAGGCCGAACGGGCGCTGCGTATCCTCGAGAAGGCCGAGAAGAAATGCCTCATCACGAATTCGATTCTCAGCGAGGTCAGCCTTGAACCTCAAGTCGAGTTCGAAGAAGCATTCGTGACCGCTTAATCCATCGCGGGTTTCACCGCTCCGAGCGGACGCGAATACGGATCTTCTCCGTGAGTCTTCGGGCGGAGATCAGTAGCTCAGCAACTGGCGCGCTGCCGAAGCGATCTTATCTACGGAAGGAAGCATAGCCATCTCGAGTGGAGGGCTGAACGGTACCGGCACATCGAGTGAAGCCACTCGCATCACCGGAGCATCGAGATGCTCGAACGCTTCCTGCGCAATCAGCGCCGCGATTTCCGCGCCGAAACCGGCGGTGATGTTGGCTTCGTGAACAACCAACGCGCGGCTTGTTTTCTTGACGCTGTCGAGAACGGTTTCGCGATCGAGCGGCACAAGCGAGCGCAGATCGACAACTTCGATCGAAGCGCCTTCGCGCTCGAGCGTCCGCGCGACTTCCACGCAAAGGTGAACCGCCGCGCCGTAGCTGATGATCGACAGATCATTGCCGATTGTTCGTAATGCCGCGACGCCGATCGGAACGACGTAATCATCGTCGGGCACTTCTTCGCGATGGTGACGATACAGAAACTTGTTCTCGAGATAGACGACCGGGTTGTTGTCGCGAATCGCGGCGACCAGCAATCCCTTCGCGTCCTTTGCGGTTGAAGGCAGAACGACTTTGAGTCCCGGCGTGTGGGCGAACCAGGCTTCGGGATTCTGCGAGTGATAAGGGCCCGCGTGAATCCCGCCGCCGGTCGGTCCTCGAAACACAACCGGCATCTGAATGCCCCAGCGGTAATAGCACTTCGCCGCGTAGTTGACGATCTGATCGAACGCGCAGGCGATAAAGTCGATGAATTGAAATTCGACGACCGGGCGAAAACCAACCGTCGCCGCCGCGCACGCGGCTCCGACAAATCCTGATTCAGAGATAGGAGTGTCGATGACTCGATCGGGTCCGAACTCATCTAGAAATCCCTGGGTGATTTTGAAGGCGCCGCCGAAGACTCCGATGTCTTCGCCGAGAACGAAGACGTTCGGGTCGCGCCGCATCTCATCGCGCAGCGCGTGGGTTATGGCTTGGAGGTAAGTGATCTGAGCCATCTAACTAAGTCGCGCGAGCTGAGCACACCGTTGACGACAGTTGAGTCTAACCTCATTCAGCGCGTTGTATTATTCTCTCGACAGCAAGGGCAATACCTGCGGCTATAAGCTTCATTGTTGGTCTTGAAGTGATAGAGCGCAGTAGAAGGTTGCCGTGGTATGGGTTATCGATAAGTTCTCGTCTCTCAAACGACAGAAGCCCTTTGATAGTTGGGCGGCTATTAAGCTTTTCAATCTCGTCCTTCGGAACTACTACGACGCCGGTTTTGAACTGTAGCTCGCCATCAGATTTCCGCTGTTGCATCGTGAATTCAATTGTGGAGTCGTCGTCTTCCCAGTTTATCGATTGCTCTATCCAACCATCGTCTCTATCACTCGTGAGATCAAAATAGAAGAGATGAGCACCCACACTACCGCCTTCGTTCAAGAATGTAGCGTTCGGTATACCTCGGATAAAGTTGCTTGGTAAGCTCATCAAGAATATGCGACGATGAAACCGAGCAGCCAGATCGTTAATCTATTCAAATCAACGCCTTGCAGAAAGCCGGAAGCACTCACACTCCCTAGATTCTCGCTTGTGATTAAGAACCAACTAGACTCTCGTGGGTCCGGTTCAATACTAAAGCCAATTCGATAGTCGGCTGAGATCCATTCAAACAGGATAGACCCATCGTCTACGGTCGAAGCGCTAAGCCTTGGAATGCAACTCAGATCTACGGCCGATTGTCTATAGATGAACAAGGCCGTTTGAATCGTTAAAAGTAACCTTGTTGAGGCACTCGCCATGTCACCTTCTCGCCATCCAGAGGCAAGGCGCCACGCAGACCGCAAGAGATCTGTACCTAGCGCCAAAGAAGCGTAGGTGGCAAGCGACCTGGACTCGCTGAATGTCTCGTTCGGCAGCTGGCCCGCGAAAGGTGGCAAGAGACCACCTGAACCGCGTGTTTCTTGATCGTAGTAGTTCATAGTCTTTCAGGCTCCATCGCTTCATGCAAACGTTGCGTGATGCACCATTGAATTAGCCTAGAGGCTCGCTCATTGAGGTAATCCAGCTTATCCCACACCGCATTGATTTCAGTCTTAGCGCGAGTGAAAAAGTCGTTGTCGATCATAAAGCAAATTACACCGTCCTTACTCTGTGCGACGTAGGGTGTTGTTGAAGTAGCCTCTTGGACAAACTTAGTAACAATCCGAACGACACTAAGATGATCGGATAGCCCAACCTCACACCTGCTCTCGAAATTGCTAACATATTCTCCTGCTTCTGGCGATCCCACAATGCCCAGGACATAGGGTCGGAGCAATTCGGCCCAGGGAACCTCTGCTAAGCCCAGTTCTGTTCGGTCGATCACATTTACATAACGTAGGCCTATGCGTGAAAAGTACTCTGGACCGTAGATTTCGATCAATGCGGCTAAAGGAAGTTGAAGGCGTTCCTTGAACTCCTCCCATCGCCCATAACTCGCGCTGCTGAGCGCAACGAATGTTCGCGACAGATTAATTTTCCATTCCTTGTCCTCCGTCTCGAACTGGTAGTTCTTTACGCCGGCAGACTGCAACACTCGCCTTAAGAGTTCGGGGGGGACTTGAGCGTTTACGTCCGGCGGAACATCCACGTTCCATTCAGCAGTCTCAGAAAAGCCCGGAAAGAAGTGTCGTACTCTCTCTTGAAATGCCGCAGGCACTTCGGCATCAACCCTTAGAATTGGTGGAAACCGCAACTGACAAATAACTTGTGTCAACGGGTTCTTCTTGTATAAGACTCGTTCGACTTCGGGAAACGGCATTTGGGCTACTCCAGGGCAACGTTAGGCCACTGTCTTCGCGACAGCGCTCACCGTGACAAATATAGGGTGTGCCGGCCGCGGAGGACAAGTAATACATTCACAACTCAGCTCCTCGCGGGCTTCTAAGTGAGCTTGGATTCGTCAGAAATGGCCGCGTTCTGAGTCTTCGACCTTAACTGTATGTGCGGTCAAAGCCGGAATTGAGGTAGTCTCGATCGGCTCAAACATGTTCTTGCCATCTTCAGGTTTCGGATCGTGTGGCGAAGGTGCGAACAATCGCTCGGTCACCGTCTCGGACTTCGGAAGGGGAAGCGCGTCCGCATACTCGACTGCGCCTTCGATTCGTTGCGCAGCTTCGTTATCGATGCGCTCGATCGCGCTTTCTTCGATGCCCGCGCGGCCAGTCAACCATCGCTGATACATCGCAACCGGATCACGCTCCTCCCAAAACTCGCGAAGCTCCTTCGACACGTAAGCCATATCGTCGTGCTCGCCGTGACCGCGTCTTCGAAAGGTCTTGAACTCGATCAGCGCCGGACCGTTCCCGTTTCTCGCGTGCTCGATCCCCCGGCGAGCGGCCGCGATCACCGTGAACAAATCGTTGCCAAACGCAGTCTCACTGTAGATGTTGAAAGCGGCCGCGCGATCGGCGACGTTCGTCACAGGCATCTGAAGCTCGGGCGGCGTCGAGTAAGCGAATTGATTCACCTCGCAGATGATCACCAGCGGCAGCTTGTGTATCGAAGCGAAGTTCACGCCTTCGTAGAAGTCACCCGGACTCGTCGCGCCGTCGCCGGTGAAACAAAGACACACGTTCTGCTGACGCCGCATCTTGAATGCGAGCGCGTAACCCGCGCCCGCGGGTATCCACGAAGCCATCGACCCGTTGTGATAAGGAAAGATCCCATACTCTTTGAGGTCCGCAAGGAACAATCCGAGTTCGCGTCCGTGCGAAGGCGCCTGATCCTTGCCGAACCAACGAGCCAGCACGTGCTCGGGCTTCACGCCTCGATAGAACCACGATGAAACATTTCGCGCGACAGTCGAGAATAGATCGCCGTCGATCAACTGGCTGACGCTGCCAACAGAAGTCGCCTCCTGACCCATTCCCAGATAGACCGCGCCGAAGATTTTGCCCTGTCGATACAGCGCTCCGAGCTTTTCTTCGAAGCTTCGAGCGAGCCGCATGGCGGAGTACATTTTCAGCAGCTCTTCGCGTGTGAATGAGAGTTCTCGCGGGTCGGCCTGAATCTCACTTGGATAATCCGGCAACGCGATGTTTGGCCACATCTTCGCCACTCATAGTCTCCGCGAGATCAATGCGTGATCGGGCCGCGTGTCGGGTCCTCAATGTAGACGCCGAGCTGAAGCGACTCGAGCACTTCGTCCCATACCGGCCCGTACAGATCCAATTCGTCAGTCCAAATTTCCATCGTAAGTAGCGGTTGAATGTACGACCCGCGTCCGATGCATAACCGTGATCGGCAATCTCGTTGCTGCGCCGGATCGATAAACGAAACCTCAAACCACGCAAGCTCCAGATCGCCGCGCTTGATGATGACGGGTTCACTTCTAGCGTAGACGGGCCGAGTGTCTCCGTCGAGCGCGACTTTGAGCATTTCCGTCAGCGGTAATCCGCTGAGGTCAACCGGCGGCAAATGCATATAGGAGACGGCAAGACAGGTATCATCGTCGGGCGGCTGCTTGTTGTAAAACTTGATCGAATCGTCGTCAGGAATCACGACCCAGTCTTCGGGATAATCGATGCGTATCGCGCCCCGGTCGCCGACAAAGATTTTCTTCCCCGGCTTCGACTTCCAACCGTGACCCTTCTTGAGCTCCAGTTCTTCTTTTTCCCAGTTTGCCATTAACGATCACCGCGGGTGAGTTCATTCATTCTTAGGCGCGAAGGAAGAAACAACTCCGGCTGAAGTCAAAATACGGCGCATCTCGTCGGGTATCGGCGCGGATTTCAATGTGCCGTCTTCGTTGATGCGAGCGTAAACGCGAGTGGCGGTGCCTTCGGTGACGGGTGCGCCGGTCAGCGTGATCTTCGCGCTGCAGTCCCAGAGCAACGTTCGTTCGCGAATCTCTCTCAGCACCAGCTTGAGGGTCACGCGATCTCCGTAGGCCGCGGGCCCGATGAATCTAAAATGAATTTCGCCCATCACGAACGTAGTCCGATCGTTTTGAATCATCCTGTCGATGGGATAGCCGAGCGTGCGAAACAATTCGTGCTCGGTGTCATTGAACCACGCGAGCATTCGCGGATAGTAGACCAGGCCGAACGGGTCCGACTCACCCCAGGCCACCGATATTTCGCGCCAGTACATCATGGTAGGTTGATCCTCATCGTCTGATCCGTGCCTTCCTTCAGTAGCTACTTCTTAGCAAAGCGCACTCGCCTCTCCGTTACAACCACGAATCGATCAGGCAATCGATCAGCGTGGGAATCCAGAAGACGGCGGAGAACCGCTATCTTGTTGGCGGCGCGCTCGTTGGCGAGACGCAGCAACACCACCCCGTGGTGTGGCTGGTGCCATCGATAAACTTGCTCGCCGAAATCCTTGTCATTGGTAATCAGAATCCAATTCTCATCGGCCGCTTTTTTTATGACTTCCTCGTCGCGCATTCCGCGCGCCTCATCGTAGACTGAAAACACCTCGTGTTGCTGAGCACGGAGCCAGCGAGCTACTGCCGGTCCAGTACATTCATCCACCAGAAACCGCACCTATACCGTCTCCATAGTGAGCGGCATGAACTCCGAATCTTGCAGGGATTTGGCTGCAAACAACAAACACGCTTGAACATCGTCTGCCGTCAAGCCTTGATACTCGTCGAGAATCTCCTCCGTGTTTGCGCCATGCGCGAGAAGATTCACCAAGTATTCTACGGTCAGCCGAGTCCCCTTAATGACGGGCTTCCCAGCCATCACTTCAGGATCCAGAGTGATTCGCTCGAGTAGTTGGTTATCCGTCATGTTTTACCCCTTCAAGCCTTCATAGCAAACCGCAGCGCGTTGAATTGTCGCTCACGTTACCACCTTGGAGGAACCAATCGACGTTTGCCATCCTCGCTCATCGTGATTCCTGACTCGTCCAAATTCACTCGATCCCAAAGCTTGCACGTGACCTGCTTGTGCATCTGATCCAGACCCTCACAATAATTCGTGAACACGCAGCGGCGAATCTCATCACCGCGGCCGGCGCGAATCTTCAAAAACCAATCCGGGTCCGCAAGCGATTGCCGCGCGGCCGCTATGATATCAGCTTCACCGCGCCGGAGAATAGCCTCCGCTTGCTCGAATGTAGCAATTCCACCCGATGTGATAACCGGGGTCGCGAAGCCGGCGTTGTTCACAGCGTGTTTGATCGCAGACGCGAGAGGCACATTGCGGCTGAATGGACCTCGCTCGTCCGACAACACCGTGGGCATGCATTCGTAGCCGCTGCGCCCGGTGTATGGATAAACCGCGTGCCCGACCTTGGGCTGCTTCGCGTCGTCGAACTTGCCGCCCTTTGACACGGACAGATAATCGAAGCCCGCCCGAGCGAACTGGACGCCGAAATAAACCGCGTCGTCGAGATCACTGCCGTGTTCGATCGCTTCATCGCCGAGATATCTGACGCCGACCGTGTAGCCGCGGCCCACTCGCTCACGGACCGCGCGATAAACTTCAAGCGGTAAGCGAACGCGATTCTCTCGCGAGCCGCCGTAGCCGTCCGTGCGATTGTTCTTCGCGCTCAGAAACGAAGCCATCGTATAAGCGTGCGCGTAGTGAAGCTCGACTCCATCGAAGCCCGATTCTTTCGCGCGAAAAGCAGCATCGGCAAAAATATCCGGCAGCACGCGAGGCAGCTCGCTGATGTGAGGCAGGTCCACGTCGGTGACTCGTTCGCGATACCCGAATCGCAACGACTCAAGCTCACGCTCATCGAGCACGCAATCGAGGATCTCATCAGTCGAGTCATTCAGATAATCGCGAAGCTCCGATTCGCTTGCCGAAAGCCACCGCGAATCGCCGGCCGCTTCATTCAGCCGCTTACGATGTTTGTCGTTGACCTTAAAGAATCGTTCGAAAAACTTGTCCTTCGGCGGGCGGCGTTTCACCGCCAGAAAATCGATGATCTGAATGAACAAACGCGTGTGACCTTCGCTTTCGCGGCGAACTGTATCGACCAGTTCACGCAAGCCCGGAATAAAGCGATCGTGCCCGATTCGGAGGAGCGGCCCGCTTGCGATGTCGCGGATGCCGGTCGCTTCAACGACGATCGCTCCCGGCCTTCCGGCGGCGAAACGCCCGTACCACTCAATAATGTTTGGAGTAACAAATCCGTCTTCAGTGGCTCGCCACGGAACCATCGCCGGCACCCAGGTCCGGTTCTCGAGCGCGATCGAGCCGACGCCGATCGGGCTGAAGAGCATCGATTGTTCCGCTTCATCGGCCGCCGGCCAACGAGCTTCAAGGATCGGATGCCTGATTGGGTCTTCCGGGTGCCACATAGGGACGGAGCGAAACAGAAGTCAGAGGTCAGAAGTCAGAAGTCAGATCGCCGGACCGGTATCATTTCTTTTCAGCTTTCTTCGCAGTTGACTTGCGACTCCTGTGCTTCGATGCCTTGAGCCATTCATCGTATGCCGCGATGAACTTCGGATCACGCTGTTTCAACTTTTCGTAGTCGATCTTCTTGCTGCGAGTCATCAGCTTGTACGCGAATGGAATCGGATCGAGTTCCATCTCGTCGGCAGCGTTCTCGAACAGCAGCAGGCTCGAGTACGCCGCTTCCTGATACTCATCGACAATCGGCTTGCGAACTCGTTCGAATTCGGCAAGCGCGCGCTCGACATCGCTCTCGGCCTTGAAGCACTTCGCCAACGCAATCGAATCTTCGAGCGCGAGCTTCGTCCCCGAGCCGATCGAAAAATGAGCGGTGTGCAACGCGTCTCCCAGCAACACCACGTTCTTGTGATGCCAGTGACGATTCTTCACCAGCGGAAAGTTCAGCCATCGGACGAAATTGTTCGACAGTAGACGGTTCCCGCCAAGATCTTCCTTGAAGACCTCGCCAAGGTACGCGCAGGTTTCCGGGTCGGTCATCCAGTCAAATCGCGCGTTGCGCCACGTGCTGTCGTCGCACTCGACGATGAACGTGCTCGTTGTGTCGTTGAACTTGTATGAGTGCGCGACGAACAACCCGGCTTCGTGCCGTCGAAACGTCAGCGTGAGCCCATTGAACAACTGATGAGTCCCAAGCCAGATGTATTTGTTCTTGCGCAGATCGACGCTCGGATCGAAGGCCTTTGAAAACGCTCGCCGCACGGTGCTGTTTGCGCCGTCCGCGCCGACCAGCAGGTCGCACGGCGGCAGCTCGTTCAAGTCCGTTGCGTTGGTATTGAATTGAAGGTCAACGCCAAGGTCCTGACATCGCTTGTGCAGGATGTTGAGAAATGCGAGCCGCGAGATTCCGGAAAATTTGTTACCGTGAATCGTGACCTTCTCGCCTTTGTGAACCACGTCGACGTTGTCCCAACGCTGACACACGCGAGTGACGGCCGTGAACGATTTCTTGTCATTCTCTTCGAGGTAAGAAAAGGTCTGATCCGAAAAAACTATGCCCCAGCCGAAAGTGTCGTTCGGGCCATCGCGTTCGAGGATTGTGATCTCGTGAGATTTGTTGAGCCGCTTCATGAGGATCGCGAAATACAACCCCGATGGTCCGGCCCCGATAATATTTATTTTCATTGTTCCCTTAAGAACCTAAGCGGCACCTGGTCCGAACTTGTGTTGCCTGTGCTCCCCGTGTCCCCCGTGGTTCCATTCCGTCTGATCTTCACCGGGGTATTATAGCGAATGCATTGACCGGAGCGCCCGTCGCTCCGCGCAATCTGGGCGGGTTTAATACAAGGGCGAATTCATAGACTTTCTGACCGGCCAGCGCCTCGGCGAGTTCTTCGAGGTTCAGGTTCTCAACCAAATAGATTCCGCTGTCGGCGATTAATATGCGATGACACGGGAAAACGGTCCCTTTCTGCGGGACTACCTCGTAGCTCATTTGATCGTCGCCGGTCAAAAAAATCTTTTTGCTTGCGAGCCAGCGCGCCGCGCCCTCGCCCGGACCGGGTCTGAATCCGGAATATTTCGCGCGGTCGGCTTCGAAGAATTTGCCGAAGCCCGTTCGAATCAAAACCGAGTCTCCGGCCTGTATCTCGATGCCTTCAGCCCTGGCAGTCGCCTCCAGGTCTTCGGCGGTGATCTCGTATCCGGCTTCGAGCGCGTCGACTTTCTTGTATCGCGCGACGTCCAACAGCACCGCTCGATTGACCAGCTTGTCCTTGGGGTAGGTTTCTATTCCAAGCGCGAGCAAACCTGACGGGCCTTCGCTTGCGACAGCGTCGAGCCCGCCGAAGAGTTTTCCGTTATCAGATATGTGCCCGAGTGCATCGATGGTCGGGGCGCCGTGCTGCCCGCTGAAAAACATCATGTCTTCGGCAAAGGCGATGCCGCCGGGAATCATGCCGGCCGTTTGCTTGTGGCTCGAATGGAGGCCGATGGCAAACGGAGGATTCAAGCTGAGGATCGGCGACTTGCTGTCCCAGATGAAATTCAACTCGATCACCCGAGCTGATTTGAGCGAGGTGATCAGACTTTCGGTTGTTTTCTTCTTATCCTGAGCCTGCACGCAAGTCGGCAAACAAGCAACCGCGATGATTGCGGTGATTAGTGTGATGGTTGTTCTTTTCATTAGTTCCTCTCCGTGCGCCCAAAGCCGAGCGCGATGATTGCCAGTGCGATGATGACCAGCGCCGCGCCGATAGCCGCGACCGCCTGCGGGATGATACCTCTATCAAGCGTCTGCAAAATAACGCCAAGCGGAAACGTCACCGACCCGATTACAAGCGACCAAGCTAACAATAATTTGCGGTTCTCGTGAAATCGCACTCGGTCGAACGCGACCCCGAAGACTATCAGCAGCATCGCGAGTCCGATCCAGTGCGAATGAACATCTACCGAGCGCACATAATCAAACTGTGTATCGGCGTAGGTCTGAAGCGCCGCGCGCGATGCGACCATGTCGCCGCCCGCGGCATCCGCAAAACTTGTGGCGAGCGAGCCGCCAATCTTATCAAGCGCCTGATGCTCGACGAACACCGCGTAATACAATCCGAAGCCCATTCCCCACAACGCGAGCCCCACTCCCGAGATGATCAATACTCTTCGTGATCCGCTCACGCTGATGCCCCTTCCGTCGCGGCGACTTGTCCTTTATTGCGAAGCACGCCGACGAGCATTCCGATCAACGCGATGATAACTAACAAGCCTCCAACATCGGCAATTCCGCCCGCGATCAAACCAAACTGCAATTCGAGCAGCACGAAGGCCGGCAACAGCACCGAGCCGGTTAACATCACAATCGCCCACCTGCGCTTCCATCGTTCAGCAAGAAAAACATTTTCCTGAATGAAGGCCAGCAGGATCGCGAGCAATCCAAACTCGATGATGTGAGAATGCGCGGCAATGTTGACCGCCTTTTCAGCTTGAATCATCCCGTAGCCGTCGACCACGGTGCGAGCGTCTCTCATGTTCCGCGAGGCTGAGTTCTGCTGCGCAACCGAAGCATTGATCATCGTCTCGAGCGCAATCTGGTCCTGAGTTTCGTGATTGCGAAGATCGACGACCGCGTAGAATGCGCCGTGCAAAAATCCGGCGAGAATCAACAACGTTCCGCCGGTCAACAGCGTGCGGGACGTCCAGGTGGTTTCTGTCGGCATAACTTTTGGTGATTCGATTTCTATCGAGTTGCGCGCGTGACGCCACAAGCCAATCAACTCGCCCGCGCAGGCGAAGATCACAAACGAGCCGCCGAGATCTGCGGAGATGCTCGCCCAACCGATCGACGACAGCGGGCTGTAAGACAAACCAATGTAGTGAATCAAGAACACCGAGACGGGCAACATCACACCGCCGACAAGAAACAATTTCGCAAGCCGCCTGCGGTTGAATTCAGTGAGCGCAACATAAGGTTGAATCAATGCGAGCAACAGAGCCAGGTACCCGAAGTCGATCATATGAACGTGCGCATCAACTTTGGTCCCGCGATTCTCGAGCATGCCTCCGATGTTGGTGAACTGAGCGAAAACTGACGCCGCATCCTTCGATGCGGCTGCATCTGTCGCGGCCATTAATGCAGCACCAATTCGATTCGCGTTTTGATGCAGCACGAACACAGCAAACACATCGCCGAAAATCATCCCGGCGGTGACAAGCGTTATGCCGCCGACGATCAACAATCGACGCGCGCCCATCGCTTCGAATGCGGTTGTGCTTTGCACTTGATCTTCCGGGTACTTCCTCGCACACGGACAATCAACCTAAAAAGTAAATCGCGCGGCGAATTGGATCTGCCGCGGATTGAAAATCGCGCGAGGATTTCCGTATCCCGGGTTGAGCGCGCCTTCGCGGAACGTCGGTATCGGCCCGAGCAGCGGATCGTTGATCGTGCTGTTCGCCGGATGAAAAACCGAGTCGCCGTACACCGTGTTGAAGAACCTCACGTTCAGTGTGTTGAGAACGTTGAAGGCTTCGGCCAGCAATTCCAGCTTTCTTTTTTCCTTGAATGCGAATGATCGCGACACTCGCACATCAAGCGTTCGCACGTTGTCGCCTTCGAAGGTGTTCCTGCCGTCAGCTCCAACGCGATCGTTCACGCCGAACACATCGCCGTTGGCATCGAACCCCGCGAACTTTGTGAAGCGATGCGGAGACTCGATCGTCGCGATGAAACTCAATTGAAAGTCGCGAACCAGCGCATTCCCATCAGCCGGAGTGGCGAGCGTTGCATTGCCAACAAATCGGTGTCGCGCATCATCAGACGAAACCGCGCGCTCCAGATCGATTCGCGACGAGTTGACCGGGATCAACACGAAGCTCGGATTCGGCCCGTCGTCAATGGTCTTCGAGAACGTGTAGCTGATCCCGAAGCTCAACGCCTTCTTCACGCGCTGATTCAAATTCACAAGCAGTCCATCGTAAGTCGAGTTCCATCGGGAATCGGCCTCAAAGAAAACTCCGAACTCGGGATTGCGAAAGCCGGGAACGGCGATTCGTCGATCGAGCAGACACGGACGACACGAAGCGAGCGGCCGGAACGCAGCATAATCCGGCGTGCCCGCTTCGGTCGTGCCCGAGGCGTCCGGTTGATTGACGTTGAAGAAGCTGCCAAGATGCACGCCTCGAACACGCAGATAGGACGCGCTGAACGCCGTGCCCTGTGCAGGTTGAATCTCGAAACCAAAACTCATCTGAATTCCGTACGGCGCTTGATGATCTCGCGCGAATCGAACGATCGTCGCCTTCTGGGCGTCACCGCCCGGGCCGGGCGCGAATCGCGGATACACCGCCGTTTTGACCCCCGGTCCGATCATCGCGGCCAATGCCGCGTGCATCGTTGCCGGGTCCGCGCCGAACGCGAACAACCCCGTCGTGGAATTCAAATCATCGTCTTTGTCTTCTCGGCCCGGGTATTTCTTCGGTCCGCCGCACGAAGGGATCTGACACGACAACAGCGGCGAAGGTATCGTGCCGTGAAAGATGCCCGCGCCGCCGCGGAACACGAGATTCCATTTTGAACCGGCGTTGAAGGCGAAGCCGAAGCGTGGATCGAAATTGTTGTAGTCGTTGTCGAGCGCTTCCTTTGGCCAGGTTTCAAATTCATAACGCAATCCGAGAGTCGCGGTCAGCCGGCTGCTCACACGAATCTTGTCCTGAATAAAGAATCCGTCGTAGGTGTGATTGAGCACACCCTTCGCCTGATTGCGCACGGCGTCCGGTATTCGGCTGTTGAGGTACGCCGAAGTGTCGAGCGTGGGCTCGTCGAAGTTCGGCGCGCGGAATCGCTGGAAGAAGATCACGAATGGATCGCCGTTGAGCAGATCAGGCAGCGAAGCGAACGTCGCTTCAAACGGGTAGAACAGCGGAAACGACTCCGTGGTGCGCACGTAGTTGTAGTTGCCGCCAAACCCGATCGTGTGACTGCCGCGAGTAAGCGTCACGTTATCGACAAGCTCGAACCGGCTCTCTTTGTAGAAGTCGGGATTGCCGCGATTGACTCCGATCGCGAAGGTGTTCGCGACTTCGAGATGCGGCTGAGTACTGACGGTCGGAAAATCAAACGAGCGATGGGCGTATTGGCCTCGGAGTTCGTTGTACAGATGCGGCGTGAAAATCGAAATCAAATTGCCGACGACCGACTGATCGCGCAGGAAGTTGTCCTTGAAGCCTGAGGGCAGATCGAATCCGTCATTCAGGGGCGATACGTTGGTGTAGCGAATGTCGTTGAAAAAGTATCGCCCGGCCAGCGTGTGGCGCTTGGACAGATTGTGATCGAGCTTGATCAGAAAATTATCGCCGTTCGAGTCGCGAAGCACATCGAGGTTCTCGGCGGGCAAACCGTAACGAGTCACCTTCGCGTTGTTGATCGCGGCGATGTTCGCGAGCACCGTGGAGTTGTAGAACGGCGATTCGCTTCGACGTTGGCCTTCATAGTTCATGAAGTAAAACGTCCGGTCTCTTCTCAAAGGGCCGCCGATCGTCCCGCCAAATTGATTTTGATGAAGCGTGTTCAGTCCCGGCGACGAGAGAATGCTTCGAGCATCGAGCGCGTCGTTGCGAAAGTATTCATAGAGCGAACCGTGAACTTCGTTCGACCCGCCCTTGGTGATGATATTGACGATGCCGCCAACTGCGCGCCCAAACTCGGCGCTGTAGACTGTATTCACGACGCGGAATTCCTGAACGGCGTCTTGCGACGGCGTCGTCTTTTGAATCCCGGACGCGGTAGAGATGTTATCGGCGCCGTCAATCGCGACGAAGTTGAAGTGAATGTTCTGTCCCGCGAAAGAAATCTTGGTGACCGGCTCGACGATTACATCGGTGCTGCCCGAAGTCGTATCTCCGATCGTCACGCCAGGCGCCAGCAGCACGAAGTCGATGAACTGGCGGCCATTCACTGGAAGATTCACGATCTGACGCTGGCTGATCACCGAGCTCAACTCGGTGCGCGTAGGCTCGGCGATTGTTTCCGCCGCTTCAACGTTGACCTGTTCGGCGACTCCTCCGGCTTGCAACGCAAAGTCCAGGCTCGCGGTCTGTCCCACAACCAGCGTGATTCTCTTTGAGTCCTTGCGGAAGCCTTGATGGTCCACCGTCACGGTGTACTCGCCGACCGGCAGGAGTGATATTCGATACTCACCGGAATCCGACGTCATAGTTGACCGCGACAGGCCGGTGCTTGAATTGGCCGCGGTGACATTAGCTCCGGCGACCGCCGCGCCCGCGTTGTCGGTTGCGCGGCCCTCGATCGTCGCGGTAATTGTTTGCGCCCCGGCGGACGCGCAAAGAGAGCCTCCCAGGACAAATGCTGCGAAAGCAATTATCAATCGAGACCTGTTCATGGTCGTCAACCTCCACGTTGTTTGTTGCGGCTGCAATCACGCCTCAGACAAGCAGCCGCGTATTAGTTAGCGGGGGTCCTGCCATCATTCCTGCCATCATTCCAACCGCTCGCCGCGTGTTTCGCGGGCGAAGATCAGAATAAATATTCCGAGTATGTAGATCAGACTCACGGCGCTCGCGGCCTTGGCATAGGAGCCAAAGAAGCCGACCAGCGCTCCGGTCACCAGCACGCCGCCCGCGGTCACGATCCGGCCGAGGTTGTAACACAAGCCGACGCCCGTGGTGCGCACGCGCGTCGGAAATAACTCGGGCAAGTAAATTGGAAAACCGCTCGTGATCCCTAATGTGAAGACGCCTACAAGCGGTAACAGAATGAAAATCTGCGTGATGCCGCTCGTCATGAGGAAGGTCACCGGAAAGAGAATTACTCCGCCGATGAAGAAGCACAAGAACGCGGCGCGGCGGCCTAAGCGATCGGCCATCGGGCCGAACCCGAGATAGCCGAACAGCGAGCCTCCGTTTAGCAACATCACGGCGTAGCTCGCATACCTGCTTTGATCGGCGGGGCCCAGTCCCTCGCGTGCCCCGATCTCGCGGACAACGGACGGTATCCACATGGTCGCGCCCCACAACGCGAGCAGCACAGTGAATGCGAGCGCCGACGCTACGAGCGTGTCGCGGCGAAGCTTCGGACCAAAGAGTTGCTTCAATGTGAATGCGTCAAGTTCGCCTTGCTTGTGCGGTTCGGCTTTTGCGAGGCGCCGCCGGTCTCGCACTTCGATCCAGCGCTCGGGTTCTTTGACCATCAAACGAATAAACAGAACAAAGATTGCAGGCACCGCTCCGACGATGTAAACGTAGCGCCACGAGGCGACATCAACCACGCGAGTAATCAGTGCCGCGAAGAAATAACCGAATGCGGCGGCCGATTGAAGCATCGCGCCCGCCTTCGCGCGCAAACGGTCCGGCCACACTTCTGCCACCAAAGCGGCTCCTGCGGCCCATTCCCCGCCGAGCCCGAGTCCCGTAATGAACCTGAATGCCGCGAGTTGTTGCCACGAATGCGAAGCCGCCGACAGGCCCGTGAACAACGAGTAGATCAGGATCGTCGCCGCGAGTGCCTTCGTGCGGCCGATGTAGTCGGCGATTATTCCGAAGCAGATTCCTCCCATCGCCCAGCCGAGCAGCATCACCGCGAACACCACGCTGCTGTAGAAACCAATCGCCGCGTCCGTCGCGCCGGGACCCATGAGCTCGGTCATCGACGGCTTCTGCACGAGCGAGAACAAAGTTCCGTCCATGCTGTCAAACACCCACCCGAGCCACGCGACAAGCAAGACGAGCCATTGATAGCGAGTTACTTGGCTCGACCACGCGAACAAGCCCGTGCGTTGATGAGTCAGTTCGGCATGCGAAATGGGCGGCGACAGATTGCGATCCGATAGCAGAGGGTCGTGGGCGTCTGCCATTCTTAAGGATGCCTTTCGAGATGAGGAGAATCAGCGCGATTATATGACGATCACCATCATACATAAAAGTCCAAAACAGGTCACCCAGGCGATCGTGCTGGAACCCTTGTGCTTGCGCGGACCGAAATGTGCAGACTACACTGGCATGAAAGCGAGTAGAACAATCATGCCAAACAACGATGAGGCGCAGCATGCGAGAGCTCGGAGCCTGAGGGATCAATTTCGGCAGCTCAAATCCAAGGGGACAGCCGGTCCCGCCGCCGACAAGTCGGCTTCTCGAAGCGAATCCACGAACCCAGTCGAAGAAGCGAAACAGAAGTCTCCCACCAAGGAGAGCCCGCGCGAGTTCATCCATCGAAGAATGCGGGAGCTCGATGCGCCAACAGAATCAGCGACTAAGAGCCGCAAGCGCTAACGATTCTTCAAGTTCGCGCGTGAGGGATTAACCGCCAACCTAAGCGATTGTCGCCTTCCGCATCACGCTTAGAGATTGTCTCCGGAGATTCTCTTTCTTATCTGCGGGCGCGATCGAGAAGCGACTCTGATTCGAACGGTACTGGCCTTGCTCATTCGCTGGTGGAGGGACTCCAGCGAGCGCTTCCGCGTCTGCTTTTGATGCGCGCGAATTGCCGACTGCCCAACATTGATACATCCCGACAGGAGATTCGTTATGAGAATGAACACGATGAAAATCAGTATTATGAAACCCATTTTGATTGTCGCATTGTTGACCACGCTCCTGATTGCAACCGCGCAGCCCTCTTTCGGATATTCGGTACTGACGCACGAAGCGATCATCGATACCACCTGGAATGATTCGATCAAACCGGCTTTGTTGAAACGGTTTCCTCGCGCGAGCGCAGATCAATTGCGCGAAGCGCACGCTTACGCTTATGGCGGGGCGATCATTCAGGACATGGGTTACTATCCATTCGGCAGCAAAATCTTTACCGACCTCGTTCACTATGTCAGAAGCGGCGACTTCATCGAAGCGCTGTTGAAAGAAGCGAGCGACTTGAACGAGTATGCGTTCGCTCTCGGCGCGCTGGCGCACTATGCCGCGGATAATGAGGGGCACTCGATTGGAGTCAATCCCGGAGTTCCGGTCATCTATCCCAAGCTACGGGCAAAGTTCGGTAACCGGGTGACGTACGCCGAAGACCCCGCCGCGCACCTCAAAACGGAATTCGGTTTCGATGTGCTGCAAGTCGCCCGCGGCAAGTATGCACCGCAGGCCTATCACGACTTCATCGGGTTCGAGGTTTCCAAACCGGTGCTCGAACGCGCGTTCAAACAAACCTACGGGATTGAGATGACGGACATTTTTGCCAATCTCGATCTGGCGCTGGGCTCATACCGGCGCGCGGTGAGCACAGTCATTCCTGAGATGACCAAGGTCGCGTGGGAGACAAAAAAGGACGCGATCGAGAAGGCGACGCCCGGAGTAACTCGCGAGAAATTCGTTTATGGGTTGTCCGATGCGGACTATGAAAAAGATTGGGGCAAGCAGTACGAGAAACCGGGCCCTTTTGACAAAACGCTTGCGCTGTTTTTCCGAGTCATTCCCAAAGTTGGCCCCTTCGCCGCCCTTTCGTTCAAGCCGCCCACGCCCGAAGCAGAGCGAATGTTCAACAGGAGTTTTGACGCTACGCTTGCTCGTTATCGCAGTATGGTTCGCCAGGCAAGATCAGGAAGAATCGACTTGCAGAACAAGGACTTCGACACGGGAAATCCGACGCGCGCGGGTGAATACAGACTGGCGGATGAGACTTATGCTGAATTGTTAAACAAGCTCGACGGCAAGGACTTCAAAGACGTGACCCCAGACTTGCGTCAAAACATCCTGGCGTTCTACGGGGATCTGAACGCACCAATCGCCACAAAGAAAGACAAGAAGGAATGGCGAGACACCTTGCAGTCCCTGAACCGGTTGAAGGCGACATCCGCACAGGCGTCGCGTCCGCAGTGAAGCGTGAATGTCGGCGTTTCTCGTTGTCGTTGGCTATAACTCCCGATAGTCGCTTATAATCAATCGCGACAACCAGATTGATCAGGAGCGAATCATGAGTTCACCGTTTACCATTCAAATCAAAGCCGAAGTGGATCGCGACGACATTCACGTCTGCCGCTTTACGGTCGACCGTCCCGTGCATGACGGCGCCGCCAGTTTCTACACAGCCGAGGAGGCCAAAGATAACGACCTCGCGGATAAACTGCTAAAGCTGCCCGGCATCATGAAGGTCGAGTTGAATGACAACATCGTTATTGTCACTCAGGGGGGCGCGGAAGATTGGCGGCAATTAGGCAAGCGAGTAGGTTCAGCGATCCGCGCGTTCTTGAATCCGGTGCCGGAGATTGCCGACGGCGACCGCATACCGCCCGAGCATGTGAGAACAAAAGTTCAACAGGTGCTCGACGAAATGATCAACCCGGGAGTGGCTTCGCACGGCGGGTTTGTTGAGCTGCTTGATGTGCAGGACGACAATGTGTTCATAAGAATGGGCGGCGGATGTCAGGGCTGCGGCGCGGCGGATGTAACCTTGAAGATGGGAATCGAGAGGTTGATTCGCGAGCAGGTGCCCCAAGTGCGCGAGATCTTCGATACGACCGACCACGCTTCGGGCATGAATCCGTACTACGCTCAGTCCGGGAAGTAGATCTGGTGCATCAGGGTTTGAAATGAAAAAGGGGCGCCGATTGGCGCCCCTTTTTCGAGAGTGATGATTGTTATCCAAAAATATCTTTCACCTTATCCACAATCCCCTTCTCCTGATGACCATCGGCCTCGATAGCCGCCAACTCCTCGAGTAGTTTTCGCTGATCGCGTGACAGGTTCGTCGGGGTTACGACATTGATTCCAACGTAAAGATCTCCCCGCCCGCGGCCACCGAGCACCGGCATACCTTTGCCCTTGATCTTGAACATGCTCCCGCCCTGTGTGCCTTCGGCCACTCGCAACGTCTCTTCGCCGTCGAGCGTTGGAACTTTTACTTCCGCTCCAAGCGCCGCCTGCGCGAATGAAACCGCAATCGTGCAATACAGATTCGCATCGCGCCGCTCAAAGAACTCGTGCTCCTTCACATGCACGATGACGTAGAGATCGCCGCGCGCCGCGCTCAAATCGCCGGCCTCTCCTTCGCCCGCGATTCGCAGCCGAGATCCGTTGTCGACACCCGCGGGGACCTTGATCTCGAGCGTCCTCTCTCGCTCGACGCGGCCTTCGCCCCGGCAACCGCGGCACACATCCTTGATCACCTTTCCGTTTCCGCGGCACGTCGAACAGGTGCGGCTGACCGAAAAGAATCCTTGTTGATATCTGACCTGTCCCGTGCCCGCGCACTGCGAACAACGCACTGGTTGCGAGCCTTCGGCGGCGCCAGTGCCGTGGCAAACATCACAAGACTCCAGACGAGGCACACGAATCTTGGTCTTAAGCCCGGCTGCGGCTTCGAGCAGCGAAAGGTCGATATCGTATCGCAGATCGGAGCCCCGGCGCGGCCCGCCTCGCCTTCCGGTTCTTCCGCCGAAGATGTCGCCCATGCCGAACATATCGAACAAATCTTCGAAGCCGGGGAATCCCTGGCCAAACCCTGCGCCCGCGGTTGCGCCCGCGCTTACGCCCGCGTGGCCGAAGCGATCGTATCGCTCGCGAAGCTCAGCCTGCGAGAGGATTTGATAAGCGTCGTTGATTTCCTTGAATTGCTCCTCGGCCTGATGGTCGCCGGGATTCTTATCGGGATGGTACTTGATTGCAAGGCGGCGGAATGCCTGTTTGACGTCCTGATCGGAGGCGTCGCGGCTGACGCCAAGCACTTCGTAGTAATCGCGTTTGCTGCTCAAGAATAGTTCCTGGTTTCTGGTTTCTTGTTTCTGGTTTCGAATTTCCAGTACCGGCAAGAAACCGAAACCAGAATCATGAAACCAGAAACCGAGAACGGATTATAGCAAACTCTACGACACGTCTGACAACTTGACGGCGTCATCATCCTTGGCCGCGGAGGGGTCGGCCGCGAGTCCGGTGGGCCGGAACATTGCATCGGTGATGATGCCCGCCCCTTTCTCGAGTCTCTCCAGGGCGTAGCGCACTTCCGCGGAGTCTTCGGACACCGAGGCATCGCGCGCGTGCTCTACTGCGTTGCGCACGTATTCCTGATCATCCCCAGACAGCATCCATCCGAATTCAGCAAACGATCGAATGGTGTTCTGTAACAAACCCTCGAGCCTGTTTCTGGCGATGATGACTTCCTTCATTCGGCGATCGGATTCAACGTTGCGGTTTGCCTCATCTATCAGATCGTAGATCTCCGATGCAGACAGCCCCGACGAAGGAGTTATTCGCATGGCCTGTTCAAACCCGGTCATCTTGTCGCGAGCCGAAACGGACACGATGCCATCGGCATCCACTTCAAACGTCACCTCGACCTGCGGCAATCCGCGCGGCGCGGGCGGAATGCCCACGAGCTCAAAGCGTGCCAGGCTGCGGTTGCCTGAGGCTATGTCGCGCTCGCCCTGCAACACGTGTACTTCGACGACCTGCTGATTGTCGGCGACCGTCGTAAACACGAGACTCTTCTTGGTTGGAATCGTCGAGTTGCGATCCAGGATTTTGGTAAACAATCCGCCGCGAGTTTCAATTCCAAGCGAGAGCGGGATCACGTCGAGGAGGATCAAGTCCTTAACATCGCCGGCCAACACGCCGACCTGGATAGCGGCGCCGATCGCAACGACCTCGTCGGGATTGATTTCAATCGACGGCTCGCGCTTAAAGATTTCGCGGACTCGCCTAATGATGATCGGCGATCGAGTCTGGCCGCCAACCAGCAGCACCTTTGTGATTTGCTCGGGAGTGAGTTTCGCGTCGGCAATCGCCTTCTGACACGGGTCAGTTGTGCGCTCGACCAGATCGCCGACCATCTCCTCGAATTTTGTCCGGCTCAGCGACTTGTTGAAATGTTTTGGGCCACTCGGATCAGCAGCGATGAATGGAAGGTTGAGTTGAGATTCGCTTGCAGTTGAAAGCTCGCACTTGGCGCGCTCGGCGGCTTCTTTCAATCGTTGAAGCGCAAGCCGGTCGGGCCGCAGATCAATCCCGGTCTCCTCCTTGAATGTTTCGATCATCCAGTCAACGATTCGCTGATCGAAGTCCTCGCCGCCGAGGAACGAGTCGCCGCAAGTCGAAAGAACTTCGAAGACGCCATCGGCCATTTCCATGATCGATATATCGAACGTGCCACCGCCCAGATCGAACACCGCTATGCGTTCGCTGTCGCGTTTGCCCAGTCCGTAAGCAAGCGCGGCTGCCGTGGGTTCGTTTATGATTCGCTGGACGGTCAAGCCGGCAATCTTACCCGCGTCCTTCGTCGCCTGCCGTTGAATGTCATCGAAGTACGCCGGAACGGTTATGATTGCCTCGGTGACTTCATCGCCGAGGAATTCTTCGGCGGCAAGCTTCAACCGCTGGAGCAGAATGGCCGAAACTTCGGGCGGCGAATAATCACGACCGCGAACGCGCACGCGGCAGTCTCCGTTGGCCGACTCGGTTATGTCGTACGAGCAAACCTGCCGGGCGCGTTCCACTTCGGGAGAATCGAACTTGCGGCCCATCAGCCGCTTGACCGCGTAGATTGTGTTTGCGGAGTTGGTTATCGCCTGGCGTTTTGCGATTTGGCCTATGAGTCGCTCGCCTTTCTCGGTGAACGCCACAACGGACGGCGTGGTGCGGCCGCCTTCCTTATTTGGCACAATCTGCGTGACGCCGCCTTCCAGTATTGCGACACAGGAGTTTGTTGTGCCGAGGTCTATTCCGATTACTTTGCCCATGATGCGTGCCTCCTATCCGATAAAACCGAGAAAGGTCGAAGGGGTCTGGTCCAGTGATAGGGGCTGGCGGGGAATTTCACATTGCGGATTTTGGATTGCCGATTGTGGATTGGGACTCTGGAATCCGCAATCCGAAATCAACAATCCGAAGTCACTTCTCGGGGCTGGATGCGACTTTCACCTTTGCGGGGCGAAGCAGCTTGTCGCCAATCCGGTAACCGCGCTGAAACTCTTCGATAATCGTGTTCTCTTTGTGCTTGTCGGACGGCTCGGTCGTCACGGCCTCGTGCAGGTGCGGGTCAAAAGTCTGCCCCACCGATTCAACCGGCTCCAATCCGAACTTCGACAATGCATCCTTAAATTGCTTGTGTATCAACTCCACTCCGTGCCTCAATGCTTCGGCGTCCCCTTCGCTTGACTCCAAACTCTCGAGCGCGCGTTCGAAGTTGTCCACGACCGGCAGAAACTGCAGCAGCACGTCGTCGCGTCCGCGTTGATAAAGTACGCTTCGTTCGCGCTCGACTCGCTTGCGGTAGTTTTCGAACTCCGCCTGTCTCCTGAGTAACTGATCGTACAGCGAAGCCCGTTCGGCCGCGAGCGAGTCCACCTGAGTCTGCAAATCCGAAACAGGTTGCGGCGGAAGCGGAGGATCGAAAGCCTCGTCCTCGTCGTGCGATGCTTTCAGGTCCGCCTGATGATCGTCGCCGCCAGCGGCGAGATCCATTTGTGGGGGCGTGTCTGACTGCAAATCCTCATTTGCGTCTTCGAAGCTGATTGGTACTTCCCGCGGCGCGTTCTTCTTATCTCGCATTTCCTTCTCGTTGCCCTGTCATCCCTGGTTCGAATCGATCGGCGGACTCAAAGTACACGAGTCGAATTCCCGGCGAGCGCGCGTTCGAACAGCCTGGCGATATAGTCCACAACGCCAATGAGCCTGTCGTATTCAAGTCTCGTCGGTCCCACTACGCCGATGCTCCCGACCGCCCCGCCTCCCGGATAAAAGCAAGGCGATGCGATCACCGTACAATTCCTCAAATCCACGACGCTGTTCTCGCTGCCGATGCTTACAGCAACGGCCTCGCGTTTGGCGTTTTCAATACACTCGTTCAGTATCTTCACGATGCGGCTCTTTTGTTCAAACATCTTGAAGAGCGCCCGCATGCGCTCGTTATCGAGGAAGTCGGGCTTCGCAAGGATGTTCGAAGCGCCCTCGATGAATACGTCCGGCTGATCGCCCTCCTGCAGGCTCTGGCTGCACAACAGCACCGCGTTTCGCAGGTACTGATCATAGAGCGCTTTCTCCGCGCTCATTCGAATCAGCAACTCGTCACGAATCTCAGCAAGCGACCGGCCCTGGAAATTATCGACCAGATAACGCGAGGTCGAATTCAATTCGTCCTGGTTGAATTCGATATCAACGCGAATCACGCGATCCTGCACTCGGCCCGCGCTGGTGACTGTTATAACCAGGATCCGCGAATCGGGCAGCTTTACGAATTCAATGTGGTGCAGGATATCCTTTGAACTCGAGGGCGACACCACTATGCCGACGTTATCCGATAGTTGTGAGAGCAACCGGCTCGTGCGCTCCATCAGCAGCTCCGGATTCGCGAGCGAGTGTTCATCGAGCAACTGCTCGTTGATGCGCGTTGCGTCCGAGCGAGAGAGCCTGTGCGAGCCCAACACATTATCAACGTAAAACCTATACCCTTTGTCGGTCGGCAACCGCCCCGCGGACGTGTGCGGATGTGTCAGGAATCCATCGTCTTCCAGCTCGGCGCAGATGTTTCGAATCGTCGCCGACGACAGATTCTCGCGAGACTGCTTTGCCAAAGTGAACGAGCCGACCGGCTGACCCGTGGCGATGTGATCCTTCACAATCGTCGCGAGTATCTCGCTTTTGCGGTCTTCCAACCTGGTGCCGCTTCGTTTGACCATAATCGCTTTAACAGAGGGGCATGTGCCGTGGAATTCGAGGCAAACTTAACATTGCTGCCATGCCCTGTCAATAATAATGCCCCGCAAGGGTAGGGCCGTGCAAGGTTCCTGCACTTCATTCTTCGCGGCATTCAATCTTTGCTCTAAGCCTCGGCCGCGAGCGCACCTCGGATTGCAACTCGTCCATGAATGCGATAGACTCCGGCCACTCTTAACAATCTCACAGTGGACTTAATTCAAAGTAATTTTTGGCTCGTCAGAACGCGGGGGCATTCCTGACAGTGGCAATATTACGTGGAGGACGTGGTGATGAAACCCATTTACCGGCTGTGTAAGCTTGTTGCCGCGGGCTGCTGCTTTCTAATGGCCGTTGCCGCCGCGGGCAATTCTTCAGTGAATGGAGTCACATTTACGAAGGACGTGGCTCCGATCCTGTACAACCGCTGCGTTGATTGTCATCGGCCGGGTGAGATCGCGCCGATGTCGCTTTTGACCTACAACGAAGCGCGGCCCTGGGCGAAAGCCATTAAGGAAAAGGTCCTCGATCGTTCGATGCCACCCTGGCTGGCTTCTGCCGAGAATCATCAATTCAAGAACGACCGACGGTTGTCTCAAAAAGAGATCGACACGATCGCAGCCTGGGTGGATGCAGGCGCGCCGAAGGGCGACGATCACGACCTGCCCGCGCAGCCCAAATTCGAGCAAGGCTGGTCCATCGGCAAGCCCGATGCGGTGATCTCGCTCGATCAGGCAATCGCGGTCCCAGCCGAAGGAGTTATTCCTTACAAATATCTCACGGTCCAAACGAACTTCAACGAAGACAAATGGGTTCAGGCGGCGGAAATCAGGCCAGGCAATCGAAAGGTCGTGCATCACGTCATCATTTTTGTGCAGGAGCCCGGCAACCGAACGGAAGTGACCGGTGAGGCTCGCGGCGGCATAGGATACAAACTTTGCGGCTTTGCGCCCGGTGAACAACCGAAGGTCTTTCCGCCCGGCACCGCCCGGCTTATCAGAAAAGGTTCAAAGCTCACCTTTCAAATGCACTACACGCCCAACGGCGAAGCGACCACTGATCAGTCTTATGTTGGGTTGATATTTTCGAAGACTCCGGTGCAGAGGACCGCGTTAACTGGCACTGCGATCAATGCGAGATTCGTCATTCCGGCGGGCGACGGCAATTATGAAGTGCGCTCGAGTTGGACCGCCACCGACGATGTTCGAATCATCGACCTGATGCCGCATATGCATGTTCGCGGCAAGGATTTCACCTACACGGCGGTCTATCCCGACGGCCATTCGGAGGTCGTGCTGCAAGTTTCAAAATACGATTTCAACTGGCAGCTTCTGTATCAATTCAGGGAGCCACTGTTCCTGCCCAAAGGCGCGCGGCTCGATTGCGTGGCGCACTTCGACAATTCGGCTCGAAATAAGTACAATCCTGATCCTGCGAAAGAAGTGCGCTGGGGTGATCAAACCTGGGAAGAAATGATGATCGGCTGGTTCGATTACGTTCTCGATAAGGAGAACCTCGCGGCACACGCTAAGGAGTAGTCCGTAGCGCCGGACAAGTTTAGTTCCGCGCTTTGCTTTGATATGTGTAGGACTTGATTTGATTCGCAGGCTGACTGCCTGCGTTAGGTTCATCTTTGAAAGGAAGGGACGCTATGTGGATTCCAAAGGGACTTCGAGATTTAAAAAAGGGAGTGGACTCGCCGATGCCGACGCAGGTCGTGTCGAATGAGGAGTTCATTCCCAGGCGGCAAACAACCAGGCAAAAACAGGTCGAACACCTGATCGGCGAGATGGGTGCGGAGCGTGCAAAGAAACTCGGCTTATCGCGCCGAACGTTTATGGCAAGCTCGATGGGGATGGCGACCTGCTTTCTCGCCTCGAACAAAGTCTATGGCAAAGTTTGGGAAGTGGACGACGCCGAGACGTGGGAGCCGGCGGCCTACGATGAGAAGTGGCCCAAGAGCGAGTACTTCATCATCGACGTGCAGTCGCATTTCACAAACGGTGCGGCCATCGGCGGATTTCGCACGATGGAGTTCGTTAAGAACATGGGCTTCGACCTCAAGAACGATGCCGATGCGTATGGCTTCAAGAACTTCATCAAGGAGATGTTCTTCGACAGCGAAACCTCTTTGGTCGTCATTTCCGGCGTGCCCACCAAGGAAATTAATCGCGGCGCGGACGGAAAGATCCTCGAAGGTGCGGCGCGCACTCCCGGTCTAGGAGGAAAGGTGTTGCCGAGCTGGGTGATGTACCAGGGCCGCAAGTTGATCAATGAGCTTGCGGGATCGCAACGCGCGGTGAATCAGGGAAATCTCGCCCCGAATCATTACTGGGACAAAGTCGGTAACAAAATTGACAAGGCCGCTTGCATCGAGCAGATGGAACGCGAGATTCAAATGTATGGCATCAGCTCGTGGAAGTGGTACTGCCACACCGACCCGGGTCAGTCGGGCAACGGATTCCAGCTTGATGACGACAACTCGCAGTGGTTCATTGAAGAGTCGCGCAAGCGTGGGATCAGGTTGATCAGCACGCACAAGGGCTATTCGTATCAGTCTCGAACGCTGGGTCATCTGGCGAATCCGAAAGACGTCGAGAAGGCGGCTCTTCGCAATCCCGACTTCAACTTCGTCGTGTATCACTCGGCGATCAAACACGGCCAGCAGGAGCAGGGAATGGCTCCAAATGCGAATTGGCTCGACAAGGATCACAACAACTATGATCCGGCCACTGGCGACTTCGAGTGGCATCGCATATTGATGGACATCAAGCAGCGCAATCCGCAGATGAACAATGTGTACTGCGAGATCGGCAGCTTCTTTAACACGCTGGCAGTCTGGGACCCGGTCCTGTGCCAGCACGGCCTTGGCAAGAACATCAAGTACTACGGCTCAGATCATGTAGTCTGGGGCACTGATTGTCTGTGGTGGGGTTCGCCGCAATGGGGCATCGACGCTCTCAAGCGCTTCCAGATCAGTGACGAGATGTGCGAGAAGTTTGGCTACAAGAAGGTCACCAAGGAAGACAAGGCGAAGATCTTCGGGCTCAACGCCGCGAAGCTCTACAAAGTCGATGTGAAAGCCAAACGCAAAGCGCTGACCGCGGACGCGTTGGAAAAAATGAAGATCGCGTACGTGGAAGGCGGCGGCGAGCGCAGCAATGCTGCATACGGCTGGGTTCGCTCGGACGACTAACAACGCGTTTGCATCGGACACTTCAAAGATGAACCGCGGCGGCCCGTCGATTGAATCCAGTCGGCGGGTCGCTGTTTTGATTAGCGACTACGTTTGTCGCTTCCCTGGAAAACGGACACGCCATGAAAAAGAGAAACGCATACGCGCGGACTTCGGCACTTTTGGTTTTAGCGGCTTTGCTGTGCGCGATGATCTTAGTGAGCACGCCTCGCTCGGACGCAAGCAGTATCGAGCAGACGCCGCCGCCGCAAGCGCCCGCGCCGGCCGTCGCCGCTCACTTTCATCATCTGCACCTGAACACTACGGATCCCGCGGCGGCGATCAATTTCTACACAAGCAAATTCGATTGTGAGAAGGGCCGCTTTGCCGGATTGCACGACGCTGTGTGGGCGCAGAAGTCGTGGATGCTGTTTGCCAAAGTCGCCGCGCCGCCGCCGTGGGAATTGACCTCCGCGATCTGGCACTTCGGTTGGGGCGCCGAAGACATGAAAGCCATTTATCAAAAACAACTGGACATGGGAACAAAGTTTTTCAATCCGATCACCGACATCAGTGACATTGGCGGCAACAAAGGCGCGACCGGCTTGTTCTACTACGCTTACGTTGAGGGCCCGGATCACGCGCTTATCGAATTGAACACCGCGAATCATCATCGCTTCGGCCACCTTCACCTCTTCAGTGAAGACCCGGTGTCGGCGGGCGAGTGGTATATGAAATACCTTGGCGCAACTCGCAGGGGAACCGCGCCGCCGTCGCGTGAGCCGCGCGTCTATCGCGGCTTCCCGATCGGCCCGAGCATGTCGCTGATGTCGGATAACGTGAACATCATCATCTTCCCTATACAGTACTCGAAGAAGGCGTACCCGGATCACTGGAAGAACGGACAGACCGCGATGTCGTCAACCAAGGGCCGGGTGGTCGATCACGTCGGATTCAGCGTGGACAATCTTACCGAGTCTCTAGAGAAGCTTCGCAAGGACGGCGTGAAGGTGACCGACGAAATCAAATCCGTCGCCGGCGGCAAGATCAAATGCGCTTTCATCGAGGGCCCCGACAAGATTCGAATCGAACTTGTAGAAGGTCACGCGACAAAAGAGTAGCCTTCGCGCGGGTGAGTTAGCAGTTCTTCGATTAATGTTTTTTCTGGAGTAGTCTTCATATGGAACAACCAATCTGGAACTTCGAGCAGGACCCCACAGACGAACGGATGGACGAGACCGGCGTGAACCTTCGCGCTTACTTTGACCGGATGCCGGACGAGAAGATGCGGCAATATTCATCTTCGTGGAGCGACGAGCAGATCCTCGAGTGGGACGGAAACTTCCGCGACGACGGGAACCTGATGCTGATGTGTTCCGAGCGTGACGTCGACGTCGACGAGTATCGAAAGGTCCTTGAGCAGGCGATTCGCTATCGAGACCGCGTGCGTCCGCAGTTGCTGGGCGCGAAGGCCTGATAAGCACAGGCCTTACCGCCACAAGCGTATGCACGTAGGCAATGGGCAGTGGGCAGTAGGCAGTGGGCAGTAGGCAGTGGGCAGTAGTTTGAGCCAGATGCCGCGCTGTCGCAATCCCAGCTTGCCGCCTACTGCCTACTGCCTACTGCCTACTGCCTACTGCCTACTGCCCACTGCCCACTGCCCACTGCCTTCTTCGGTTCGTCGAATCAGAAGTGAACATTACCGTCCAACAGTCATGTTGCATTAGTGTACTGGACCGGTCCCCTGCGCCGCGGTGGCGCCAATAACAACCTGATACTCGCTAAGTCTCGCGGATCACATTGCTCATTCCGTGGCGAATAGTATAAATTCGGTGCGTCCTGGGATGCCGCTTCAAATTCAATCGAGCTCCTGCTCGAAACTTGATTTGTCCCGGAGCATCACCATGGAAGAACAACCAGACTATATGGAGCATCGTAAGCGGCTTCGCGAAAGGTTTCTCAAAGCCGGCGCGGAAGGTCTTCACGATTATGAGTTGCTCGAATTGCTGTTGACCTACGCAATCCCAAGATTGGATGTGAAACCGCGCGCCAAGGCTTTGATGAAACGATTCGCCAATCTCAATGGCGTGCTTGATGCGACGCAGGAGGAGCTCGAAGAGATCAAAGGCCTCGGCCCCAGCTCTGCGATCCTGATCAGATTGATCAAGGAACTATTCGCCGCCTATCTGGCGGAGCGCATGGAAGGCAAGGACGTGCTTTCATCACCGGGGGCGGTGCAGGAGTTCGTGCGAGTGAAACTTGCGGGGCTTCCACACGAAGCTTTCATGGTGATCTACCTGAACGTCAAGAACCGAGTGATCGATCATGAGATCTTGCAAGAGGGCACAGTCGATCGCGCGATCGTTTATCCTCGAGAGATTGTGAAAGCGGCGTTGACTCACAAAGCGGCGGGATTGATCTTGAGTCACAACCATCCAAGCGGCGAGCCCGATCCGTCGCAGGAAGACAAGCACCTGACACGCTCGGTGATCGAAGCGGCTCGCACGGTTGAGATCAAAGTGCTGGATCATTTGATCGTGGGCAAAAACGGATATTTCAGCTTTCAGGAGAATCGATTGCTGGATTAGCGGCGAGAAACTCTGCGGCCGAGAAAAGTGAATTTGTCACGACTTGTCTTACGTCATAAATAATGGGTATGTAAAGCCTACTGCCCGGTATCCCCGCTCAAGAAAGGCAGGTCTTCGCGATGCCCAACAAGCTATCAAATCTACGCCCGTACAAGTCTCTGATTCTGTGCCGGATCACTGAGGGGGTCAAACTAAGCGCACTAGTAAGTTCCGTGTTGGATGACACCAGGAAACTGCTCAAACTAGGAGACGGGGATGGATCCCGGAAACTGGTCAAGAAGACGCGAACAGTCAAGGCAGGCGAACTCAGTGTCGGATTCATTCACTATCGAGAGAAGCAACGCTCGTCCTGGACGATTGATTCGCACATCATAGATACAGTGAACCACTTGATCTTGGTTTGCCGTAGAGAGTCGTACGTTGCCATCTATATCTCCGATCCGCGCTGGCGCGCGTCAATAACAAAACGCTTCGACAAGAGCGGCGAGAACGGGCTCGGTGCTTTGAGGCGCATTCCTTCTGGTCTCCTCAATGCAGCATTCATCAAAGGCGCCGCACGAACGCTATGGTTGTCGGGCACGCATAGACGGACCTCCGTCAAGGCCGACAGCAAGATTTTGTCCGGCATCGAATTGAGGGACGCGCTCGACCCGCTCGACGACCAGACCTATTTCCCGACTGCCGCGCGTTGCGTGCCTGAGATTGAGGACAAGGAGTTTGCAGTTGGCGTCGCGCCACGAAACTCGCGCATTTGGGTTGGGACTAGCACCGACTGGAACGACTTCGTTACAACAGTCCGGGACTTGTTGATTCATGTCGAGAAAACGACAGTTCCCGAACAAGCTCCCCTGCCGGTACTTGCTGTGGCCGCAATCGACCCTGCGAAGGTTGAAGGCGCGTATGACGTAGGGCTTATGCCGCCCGAAGCACTCAGCGATGATCCCTCGATGGATGCGGAGACCCGTGAAGAGATGGAAACCTGGGCTTACTATTCTGACTTTAAGATTGTGGCGACAGAGGGTCCGAACGTCAGTACAGAGATTCTTCACAAAGGAATACGACTTGGCACTGTTGACTTCAACATTGATCTCAGCGATCCCGATCGAGTCAGGTGGACGGTTGCGGGAGATCCTTCGAGTCACGCCGTTGCGGACCTTCACGACGAGGCACTCAAGGCGTGCAAACGCATAGACTGGGTCAAGATATGGTACGAGTCGGGGCACACGCTGAATGGCGAAAACGTATTCGAGGTTCGGCACCGTGATATGCCCTTCAACAGCTATGAGTGGGTTGACTTCTCGGAATACGACGTAACGAAGGAGAAACCTTCTGCCTTGGATGTCAACATAGTTGGCACTGAAGATTCACTGTTCTGTTGGGTGAAGAACAACTGGCCCCTGCCAGGTTTCGGAGCGCCGGATGGTGGCTGGCTTGTGAGCGATGATGGTTCGATGGAACTCGCCGACTTCATTCACCTCGACGACACCTCCGATCCGCCCAAGCTCTCGTTGATTCATGCAAAGGGTGCCGGTAGCAACAAAGCCTCTCGTGGACTGTCAGTCTCATACTACGAAGTCGTTACGTCCCAAGCCGTGAAGAACCTGCGGCATCTGGATCGAATCCTCGTGGAGGACGGACTAAGCGCGGGCCTTGGAAAGAAGATCAGCCAGCTTGCGTGGCACAATCGAGTTCCGAGTACGCGCGAGAAGATGATCGAAGCTCTGGCATCGATTGGGGCAAACTACGAACGATACGTTGTGGTTCTTCAGCCGCATGTTACCAAAGCAAAGTTGAGCGAAGTTCGTGCGAAATCAGAGGGCCGCGATTGGTCAATCCTCCGTCAACTCGATACCCTGTTACTCGGCGCCGAGGCGGATTGCCATTCGCTGGGTGCGAGGCTGTGTGTATGTGTCTCAAGCTGAACTATTGGTCCGTGGTTTCCTTGAGTGACCTTCTCGAGCCTCACGAATTCGCTCCAACAGAATCGATGCAGGTTCGTAGTAGCGGCCTTCGCGGCGCGCGAGTTCGGCTTCGGTGGGAACGAGTTCTCCCCGGAAAGCTTTGCCGAGGATGGACTGCGGCAGGTTATCAAGTTGGGCCTGAGTTCTCCGATAACGTCCCGCAATCTGGTCGGCAAGTGTGAAAAGTTTTTCAACACGACGGACTATTTCTAGCTGCTCTTCAAGAGCTGCGATTGGGATCGGCTGTCGCGTTATGTCGCTGATCGAAACTCTCTGGTGACCCGCCGATGACTTTGCGCGTTCAGTAATCAGCTTCCTGACAAATGGCGCAGAGAAGATTAGCTCACAGAACGAGGTGTCCATAGCTTCAACCTTTGCACGAAATAATCGGTCTGGGTACTGAATTCTTCTCCCGCATAGACCTCTGACCTTAGCGCAGTTGGCAACATAGTCTAGGCTGCCACTGAGACGAGTGAAGAGAAGGTCGCCATCCATCAGATAGTTGAGTTCGTTCTCGCTGTCCTCAGCGCCGAGATACTTCACATCCTCAAGATCAACGAACCCGGGGCGCACGCTACTCGAGCGAAGAATGGGAAACCCCGTCGGCTGCTTCGTTGGTACTGCAGTCGAGCCCCCTCGAATCGAGTCAACAACTATGCCGAATCTAGCCACCACCCATCCTTCCGGTAAATCCTCGATCCCTACTGCATCGCGTGCTAAAGGTTCAAAGCCGGGCTCGATGCGACTCAGCAATGCATCAGCAGAACTCAAAGACGATTGCGAATCTCGCCATTCAGCGGTGAGGCGGCCGGAGCAGGCGGCGGCGAGGACCGATTGCCGAAAGCGTTTGAGGATCACCGGAATCTTCGCGAGCCGCTTCTGGCAGGCATCCACTTTCCCCAACAGCTCTTCGATCTTCACCACGATGCGGCGTTGTTCATTGAGCGGTGGTATTGCGACGTTCAGTCTGTAGATATCGTCGCGGCTAATTCCTGGAATTGCTGATGACTTCTCCTGCTGCCCGAGGCGAAGCGACCTTAGATACAAGGCCCAGTATTCTGGCGGTGATCCATCGGGAAACTCATCGATGAAGTAAGTTGTGTCGATCGGCCAACATTTTGCTGGACTGAAATGGACCTCGCCAACTGAACCCTTTCGGCCAACAATGATTGTCGGGCCTCTCGTGATTGCTCGGTCGTGCTCTCCCACGACTCCATTTGATCCGTACACAGGAGAACCACCGTCAGGCTTCCGCTTCTCTTGTGTCAGTCCTTTGCCATACTTGAACTCGAAGAGATCCTTGATTGAAGCCACTTCCCAGCCCTCTGGTAAGTCAGTCACGAGTAAGTTCCTCGTTTCGTTCACGGTCGCGGCACGCCAAGGTCATCGCAGACCTTGTACGCCAGAAACTTCTTGATGACTCGGTGTCGCGGGATGCTGAGAACCGTTAGCGTGATTTTTGTAGACTGTGTGCTTGCGTCCTTCGCGCACAAAGACGCAGCCTTGCGATTCGAGATATCGAATCAAATCAGTGCGATTCATTTCAAGCCGCGTGAAGTGTTATTGGCTCGCGCGTGACCTTTGCGCCGCTCGACAGCCGGCGTTCAGCCTCTTCGCGGTTGGCTTCGAGAATCATCTGCATTGCCTCAACCAGATTCTCTCGCACTTCTTCCATTGTCTCGCCTTGAGTGTTCGCGCCTGGAAGCTCGGCGACGTAGCCGATGTATCCTCCTTCCTCAGCTTCCTCATAGATCGCTGTCAGTGTTATCTCGGCCATCGCAGCCCCCTTCAAAAGTCGTCATCGTGGGTTCAAAGCAAGACTGTGAAGCCTTCCTGCGTGAAGTGATGATCGTGTGTTAGTGCTTCGCTTATACCGCGCTCGTGCATTGCCCACATCGAGATGCAATCCGTCAGACTATAGCCTTTGTCTTTACGCTCCTCGAACAGGCTGAAACCTTGCAGAAACGATTCACGAGTTTGCGGGACCACCACAATCGACGGGTGATTCATTGCTTGCTTACACATCTGAGCGACCACACCGCGGGCTTGCTCGCCCCTCTCGGCAAAATAATTCAAGAACTCGACCAGGACCTCGTCGCTAGTTACGAGAGTAGCATCTTGATTTGCCTGGCTAAAATTCTTCGCAGCCTGATGCCATTCATCATTCGGGTTGGCCAGGGCTATCCAATAAAATGAGTCGGCGAAGATTTCGCGCATTATGCTTGGTTAAGGATTCTTTCGCTTGGGTGCGCCGTAGAGATAGTGATCATGCTGCTCTGCGCCATCCGATGGAAGCTTGCTCCATTCCTCGGGAGGAACCTGTTGGCTGAGCTGTTCGAATATCTCCCAGATTGGTCGTGCGGTTGACGGTTGCGCGGGCTGCGCTTTGCCCAGAAGCTCCTCGATTATTTTCAGCAGACGTTGTTGTTCGGCGTCAGACAACGCCTGTACCTTTCTACTAATTTCCTGTTCAAGGTTCGATGACATGTTTTCCTCCGCCGACGGAACATCCCAATCAACTAAACGGGCGCTTCCGATGCCGACTGTTCGAGCAATGTTAGCATCTCGCGCAAGTCATCGACTACCGCCTCAAGCTCTATGATTGCTTCCGCAGCGAGGTCTTGAGGCTCGGGCAGTTCGTTGGCATCTTCAAGTGATTCGTCCTTCAGCCATGTGATGTCGAGCTTGTAGTCGCGTTCTTTGATTTCGCCAGTGTGAAACTTGCGGAAGCGGCCTTCTGCTCCGGTGTCGCCAAAGCAGTCGAATACGGTGAAGTGAGACTTGTCGGTGAACCTCTCTCCCTTGCGTGTGCCGCGACCGAGCATCTGCTCGAAGAGGATGCGCGACTTGATCGCTCGGAGGAACACGATGAATTCGAGATCGGGGATATCCACGCCTGTGGACATTAAGTCTACGGAGACGACGACGCCGGGATTGGGCCGATTACGAAACTCTCGGATGCGTTGCAGCGGGCGATCGACGCGGCCGGTGATCTTCTGAACAAACGAGTCGCCTCGACCAAACATATCGCGGCAAATGGTGACGAGTTGATCGGCGTGCGAGGTATGAGGCAGATCGTTGGCCGCGAAGATCAGCGTCTTCGGGAACCTCCCATAGCGTTGCTCATGCTCCTCAGCGTACTTCTTCAGCTCCGCGACGATCTTTATGTTCGAATCAGGCGAGGTGACTTTGGCTTCGATTTCAGTTGGCGCGAATTGGCGCTCGTCTTCAAGAAAGTCGAGCTGTTCGAGTCCGCTCGTCGGGTTGATCAGTCCGACCTGTTGGCCTTCATCGATGAACACGCCGTTCATTCGAACCTCGGAGTGGACTGAGACAGCGTCATAGTCGACGAGGTGGCCTTCACGCACGGCGCGTTCGTACTCGTAGCGATAGACGACGTCTTTGAAGTAGGTCGTGGTGTGTGCAGCGGGCGTCGCTGTCAGGCCGATCTTGACCGCGTCGAAGTGGTCGAGCGTGTTGCGCCAGACCGAGAGCTCGGCAGACGTGTATCCGCGATGGCACTCATCCGCGATGACCACGTCGAACGCGTGAATGGGTATATCGACGCGGTCTGCTTCTTCATCGTCCCCTTGTTCATCTCGACCAAAGGCCGCGCCGCGGCCGAAGAGGTTGATCGCCATGCGCTGAATCGTGCAGACGTAGACAAACGTGTGCCGAGGCTCCGGTTCGAGTAGGTATGAGCCGGGTAGTACCTTGGGGTCGAAGGGTTCGTCTTCGCCGATGTCCTCGCGGTGGAATCGCTGGCTGTAGACCTCGTAGATTCGGTCGAACTTCAATCCGGGCTCGGGCTCAAACGAAGCGAAAGCGCGAACGGCCTGAGCGGCCAGCGCTCTGCGGTCTACTAAAAACAAGACGCGGCGAGCCACACCCGACTTCAACAGCCGATAGACTTCATTTACCATCGTGAAGGTCTTGCCAGTGCCCGTTGCCATAGCTACAAGCATGCTTCGCTTGCGATTAGCGATGGCTTGTTCGATCTTCTCGTTGGCTTCGATTTGGTAGGGACGAAGCCGCGGGTGATTGTTAGCATTATCCTCAAGCCAACGGCAGGACCCCTCGAAGTCGCGATCAAACATTTCCCGCAAAGCAGCCGGCGTGTGAAACCGAGCTATTGCGCGAGAGCGGTTCAGGTGATGGCGGACATCGTGAAACCAGATGACTTCGCCGTTGGTCGAATAAAGAAAGGGAACGTGAAAGCCGTCGAAGTAAAGTGGATTGTCAGCAGCGCCCCGCGAGTAACGTTCCGCCTGAGTCAAAACATTTTGCGGCCCGAGAGTGAGTCGCTTCGCTTCAACAATGCCCATTAGAACGCGGTCAATGCAGAGGGCATAATCGGCGGGGCCGTTGTCGGTTTCGTATTCTTCGATCGCGCATTGATGCTGGGACCCAAGGTCATGAGCTGGATCGAACGCGTTCACTCTCCAACCCGAGCTCCGGAGCTTGGGATCGATTCTGTCTTTCCGAGTTCTTCTTTCAGATTCAGAGTCCATTGTATCAATGCACAATCGAGTTGGGTGAGTAGCTGAACAAAAATAAGGGAGGGGCTCCCCAATAGCAAGCGTCGTCACATACTCAACGATTAAGACTGCGAAGCGCGCACACACGAACTGCCTGGATGAAAACTGAACGTAATACAAACGGACACGGCCAAATCAGAAAAGAGAAATTGCTAATTTGTGTAACTTTCGAACGATTTTAAGTCGGACTTAGCGAGAGCAATCGCCTCTTATGACGCTTAAAGCGCGATGTCTGACTGGCGCGCCGCTTGCCCCCTTAACAGGCGGGGCGATCAACTATCGAGACTGCCTCGTCCATAAGAAAAGGAGGTAGCGGTTATGCGTAATTGCTTACAGAAATCATTTGGAGTGCTAGTGACGTGTTGCTTGATGGTGGGTTTGGCGGGGCCGGCCTCCGCACAGTGGGGTGAACGGAACGGCTGGGGTTGGTCCTCGCGCGCCAGCATCGGGCGATTGATTCGCCAGGCTGAGAATGACAGCAACCGGTTCGTTGCAGTCTTTGGCCGGGCTCTCGACCGCAGCCGGTTCGATGACACCTTTCGTGAGGAGCGGCTAAACGACCGCGCGAGTGAACTGGAACACCAACTGAATGTCGTGCGGCAACAATTCGAATCGGGTGGCACCAACAGGTCCACGCGCGAGGAAGTCGCCACTGCGTTGAATATGTCCCGGCGCATCAATCAGGTCATGCACAATCGACAGTTTGACTACGCCGCCGAGCGGCAGTGGGCCATGCTGCGAGCTGATCTCAACCGACTGGCTCGAGTCTTCAATCTTCCGCAACTAGACTAGTACTCAGTCACACTCAAGGTAATGAATTGGTAAGCGAATTGTACGGGCGTCCCTCGCGGTGGGCGCCCTCTTCGCTTATGAGAGACTCACGACCGAGGCGCGCCCACCGAGGGACTCCCGTACAGTTCATCATCTTCTTTTTGACTGACTACTAGCCCGCTTCCGAGCGCCTCGAGTGTGAAAGCATTCGAGGCGCTTCCCAACGTTCACTCTTCATCAGTCCACCTCCAGTATCGATATTGATCAACAAATTGCGAGGACCACCGGTAGGCCGAGTTGAAATTCTAGGCATTGCATCTCTGACATCAGACCCGCCGAAGAATCTGTCCAGTATCCGTACGTCCGTATCATTTTCCCTATCATTGGAGGTCGTCCTCTTGCACTATTACGTTGCGCATCGGCTTCGATGGTTTCGCAAATCCGTCAACTCGATTGCCATTCTCTCCCGTATCAGATGAATCGACCGGCGTTAGCCAGTTGGGTCAGGAACGTTGTCGATGTTCTGAGTCAGCGTTGCGCCGGGATGTCGTGCGTTTGTTGCGCAGAGAATGGAATCGTTGAATGGCATCACGCTTGCCACGCTCTAGAAGCGAAACCGTTCAGCGGTTTTGATGGAGTGCGTGGAAAAGCTGGTGAAGAAAATTGTAGTTCAAAAGCAGGACGAGGGAGGATTCAATGATGCCTCAGCTCAGTCAATTCGCAGCAAGCGTATTCAATCATCTGGCCGCGCCGGCTCGTGCCGAAGCGGGGCCCGAATTCAAACTACTCGATCACACGATCAAATCGGAAGACGTTCTCGAGTTCGAACAGGAACTATCGTCGCGAGTCGTCGGGCAGGAGAACGCGTTGAAGGCTCTCGCTCAGATACATCAGGTGTATCGAGCGGGCTTGAACACGCCGGGGCGCCCAATCGGCACGCTCTTATTTCTGGGGCCGACTGGAACGGGCAAGACTCGCTCGGTCGAAGCCGCCGCGGAAGTTCTGTTTGGAAATCAAAACGCTTTCGTGCGAATCGACTGCGCTGAGTTTCAACATCCGCACGAGATCTCGAAACTCGTCGGCGCGCCTCCCGGTTATCTGGGTCATCGAGAAACGCCGCCGCTGCTTTCACAGGAAAGCATCGACAGCTATCAGACCGATCGCGCGCGGCTCACGCTGGTGCTGTTTGACGAGATAGAAAAGGCGTCCGATGCGTTGTGGCAATTGCTGCTCGGCGTGCTCGACAAGGCTACGCTGACTCTGGGTGACAATCGCCGTGTTGATTTCTCGAACACCATAGTGGTCCTGACATCAAATCTCGGTGCTCGCGAGATGGAACGGCTGACCGAAGAACCACTCGGGTTCTCGAGCCGAGCCAGTCAACTCGCCGAAGTGCTCGACAAGCATCTCTACAAAGTTGGATTGGAAGCTGCGCGAAGAAAGTTTTCGCCGGAATTCATGAATCGCCTCGACAAGGTAGTTGTGTTCCAGCGGCTGACCGATGAATCGATGCGCAAGATACTCGATCTCGAACTGCAAGCTGTGCAGCGCAGAATATTGAAGCTCCACCAGGGCCGTTTCATCATGCGCTATACCGACGCGGCGCGGCGGTTGCTGCTCCAAACAGGAACAAGCGCGAAGTACGGCGCTCGGGAGCTCAAGCGCACGATTGAACGTAACGTAGTTCTGCCTCTGTCAAATCTTGTCGCGACCCGACAGATCAACGAAGGAGACGTTTTGCTTGTCGATCTCGCCAAGGATGACAGCGGACTGGTGTTCATGAAGCATCACGTGCAGAACATTGTGCCCGAGACATTCGCGTATCGCTTTGACAGCTTCGCAGCCGTTCCGGCTGCGGCCCGCGCGGCTCGCTGACCGGAAGGGCGCCTCGAGTTTACATGCGCCACTCCGCGGGAAAGTGTTTGCTTTCGCCGGGCGATACGATGACTGAGTCGCCGAACGAGTCATTGAAGCGTTTGATGATTAGACCGTCTTCGCTCATCAACTCGATCTCGTACTCCGACACTTCAGCTTCGCTCGCGGAGTGGTTGGTGAATGAGCAAGAGACCATCAACCGCTGCCGGTGGCGAAACTCAAACACGCCGCCGGCGTCCCATTCACGAGTCCACACAACCTGGCCATCTGAGTCCATCAGCACAAGTGTGTAGCCCGCCACCTTCAAGGCATCCGCGGGCTTCGACTTTGATTGCGCATCGTTTGTCTTTCGCTTTGACAGACCCATAGAACCAGTGACCCGGTCCGCCAAAGATCGCAGTAGTCCGGCAATCGAATCGAATCGGCGCAGCGCCGGAGTGTCGAATGGTTCGATACGTTGCATCAGGACGCACCCTGTGTCTTGCGCAACTGTTCAGTCGCGTCCGCGCGCAATAATTCACCCGGCCGCGCGGTCTCGTTGCCCGCCTTGCCCGTCTTTCCCATTTGGCCCATTTGAATTGCCCCGCTCAATTGCGCGCCTTCTTCGACGAGCAGCACGGGTGTGTTTATGTCGCCCTCAATCCGTGCGGTGCGATATATCTCGACGCGCGACTTTGCGCTCACGTTTCCGCGAACCGCGCCGCGAATCACACACACTCCGACGTCGATGTCCGCTTGCACGTCGCCGGTTTGCTCGATTGCAAGAGTCCCGCTCTCAGAGACGACCTTACCGATGATCTTGCCGTCCACCTGAAGCGCGTCAGCGAAAATCACATCGCCGGTTATCTCAACTCCTCGGCTGATCCTGCCCTGGCCGGAGTCTTCGCCTTCAGCCTTGAATGCCTTCATTTCTTTCACCCTCCGATGTCTCAAGTTGAATTTTTCGAAAAACATTCCGTTGGACGCTCGTGGTGGGACGAACGAACTCTAGTCACTTTCAGATTGTCTTGATTCGAAGATCGAGGTGAGGAGCGGGGCGATCAATTGTCCTGAGGTCTGCCGGCTAACTAACGAGGGGCATCATAGCACACGCCCGTCCGGACTCAAACCGGCGCGCAAACAAGTGTGGGGTAATAGTGTGCTGATGAGTGAATGAGATCTGCCACCAAGCCACTAAGGCACAACGCAGCACAAAGAAATGCCTTCGTGAACCTTCGTGTCTCCGTGCCTTAGTGGCGAGATTCTTCTCAACGCACTATTACCCCTCTGTCTTACTGCCTGCGAACGATCATTCCTTCAGTGAATCCGGCGCCGCTCGCAACAGCAGTCTTCGAACGATCCGCCTGAACGTCGGTGACCGTCAACATGCCAATCTCTTTTTCTTCGCTGTAGACGACCTTGCCCTTCGAGTCGGTGACGCCGACTTCTTTCAACACTCGCAGCTTGTCGCCGATCTTCAAGCCCTGCGCGCCGCCGATACTGACGATCACCAGTTGATTGCTGACCACCGCGATGATCTTGCCGGGCGCCATCTGCGCCGCCGCTTCCGCCGCGCCGCGAGCCGCCGATTCTTTGCCTTTTATGTCGGCCGAACCCGATGTGCGATTCGCAAGAAAGTTGTGATCCATCTTATTGATGATGTCCGCGATGGACTTCAACGTAGCTCGTCCCACCATGCTGTCCAGAAACGAGCGATCCGAAAAGTTGATTGCTCCCGCGCCATTTCCGAGCCTCCCGCCGTCGAGCGACAGACCCGAGGTCGAGTCCTGGCCTTCTCCAAATCCGGAATACACGACTTCACGAGTGGTCGCGTCGACGATTCGAAAATCCATTCTCACGTACGCTTCGCTCTTGCGCGCGCCTATCCCGCCGAACACTCGCCCGCCGATGCCGCCACCGCCGACCTTGCGCTCCTTCTCGCCGAAGTTGGTCACCTTGCAGATGAACAGGTATTCGAGCCCTTTGAAGTTACCCTTGGGCACCGCGGTAGCTTTGTCGCCGTAGCCCGATTTGCCGAGATCGACTTCGCCGACCAGATCCCCCAGCGCCTCGCGCTCGACGATTCTGTACTTGTTGGTCTTCATCAACTCGGTAGTGAACAGGTCCGAGAGCCCGTTGCCGACGGTCGAGTTGTAATAGTTGGGTGGGTTCTCAAACGCTTTGATACCGATGACGGGTTTGCCGCCTTCCTGCGCTAGCGCAAGAGCCGAGCAGGCGAGAATGACTGTGACTATTGCAAACGTAGATGTGATGCGCTTCATACTTGCCTCCACAAATTTTGCCGGCCGTTGTCAGACAACGCCGGAGTATTACCTGAGTCGAAACCAAAAAGGCCGAAAGCCTGAGTGATGTGAGCCGCGAAACTGGAAGCTCCCGAAGAACGGACTCCCGAATCCGAACCCGCGAAATCCCCCGCGAAAGCCATCATTGCGAAACCCGTCGCCGCGAAATCCGTCTCGGCCAAAGACACCTGAAGACTTTCGTCCAAGCGAGAACGGATTGCCAAACAAAAAAGTGTTTGCGAAACCCTGCTCGCCTAAAAAAGTCCGCTCGCCCGGCGACAACCCCGAAAACCACGGGTTCGCGTAATAGGGAGAAAACACCGGAGCATCATTATCAAAACGAAGCCTCGGTTCACGTTCCGGGTTTCGTTGAGCGTCATTCGCTCCTCGCTCCGTTCCGGTTGTCATCTCGCGCGATCTTGTCTGAGCGTCTGATGCCGATGAGTAGTACACATCGAAGACATCAACGACGGCGCTCGCTCTTGGATTGGAAACAACGACTCGAACGGGCCCGGTCGAGGCGGCCTTTGGCACTTTGACGGAGATCAATTCGTCATCCCAAAACAGGACGTCACCGGGGACTCCGTTGAATTCGACGACGCCGGGAGCGGGCTCGGTGGCGAGATCTCTCACCCAGCGAAACCCGGCTTCAGAACCGGCGAGCCCCGCGCCTCGAATCGTCACGGTCGTGCCCGGAGGCCCGAACGTCGGCGCGATGGACGAGACGGTTACGCCACGTTGTTGAGCCTGAGCCGAGATGCTAATCGCGAGAACGGAAACGAGCAAAAGGAAAGTCCGCATGATGATCACCCCTTGTAACGCGGTGTCCTTCGAGCGCAGACATTATAATACAAGATGGGACAGGGTCAATCGTTTGAACCGGGGTCACAGTCTGTTGGCCGTTTAACGATCGCATTTCCTGTTCGGCGTCCTCCCCGTCCTCTGCGGTTGATCCCCCAGCGCTGATTAAGAAGAAACCGCGGAGGACGCTGAGGAACGCCGAGGACTTCTTCGCTGCAACACGCTACTCCACCTTGGCGTAGTCCACCGCACCGGGCGGCATGTAATGGAACCGAATCAAGTACACGTTTTCCCCGCTGCCGTGTTTCGCGATTCCGAGCAAATCATCGACGCTCGCGAACCCCGATTCACGAGCCAGATCATCCGTCACTTGCTTGATGGTAATCGGCTCGATCGAATCCACCACGATGTGACCCTCGTCCATAGGGTACCGGCCACCGACCTTTACGTGAGGGTATTTCCAGATGCGAATACTGCATTGGATTTTCCCGTACCTTACTCCCTCGCGAAGGCGTTTGGTGAACACCATATGAACCTCATCTCACCGCATTACGACCTTGAATGTCAACGAAGTAAAGGCCTGACCCCTCCTGAGTGACAACGCGATAAAAAGCACCCTTTCGGACGATGTAGCAATGGCCCGAGACTACTCGCTGTTTGTTGGTCTTTGACAAGCATTGGCTCGCCGCCATTGGCAGCACAAGTTGGATGACCACCTGCGATCTTGACAACTTGCGAAAGCGCCACATTCTGATGTCAGCCCTAACCCGACGGTTTTTAAGTGGCGGGCGTGGAGAGCTGGCTACGTGCTTGTTACAGGTTATTGACCCAATGTTTTAGCGACGTTCGACTTACTAATTCAAATACTTCTCGCTTTTCCTCGAAAGGCGAATTGATTCCATCTTCTCGCTGGTTATATGCTCCGCGACCGACTATCAGATAGGGTACTGGCAACCGAAAACGATGGATGATCCAAATCACATAAGAGATTTGCAAAGGATGAGGACCTTCCAGATTCAACTAAGTGACGAGCTGCCAGAGTTGATAGAGGCAATTGCGAGTGAGTTCCAACTTACTGAAGACGAATCTCTGATTGAAGTACTACATTCAGTTTGGCAGCTTCGACGCATAAGTCGGTCCGTCCTCTATGATTTTCTTGGTGAGGAATGCTGACTCCTAACATAAATAGACATTGAGAGGAAATGGCAAAAGATGGCACCAGGAAAAGAAATGCTGCCGAGTAATTGTCTGGGTGCCTTCTTCCCTAGCTTTCTCAGCGGCCGCCTTTATCGCTGCGAAGAGGTATTGATTTACGAACTTTGAGAACAAAACAACTGCTTCGTCATCACGTTTAAGAGGCAACTTTGAACGATCGTTAATCCGTTCAGGGTTAACGATGGCATCCTCGGAGAAGTCTGCGACCACTTCTCCTTTTACATGACCATACACTTCTATGGCTCTCGCGACTAGACCAACATCCACCGTTTCCATCTCCCAGACTTTTGCAAGAACATAGACGACTAATTCCGTGTCTTCAATTACACGCGCGATAATAGACTCAAGGAAATCACTATCCTCAATGACATAGTCTTCGAAATCTCCGAAGTTGAGGCCTTGAAAACTGCGCAGTCGCGTTGAAGTTGATACGTTAGACGACACTGTTGTTACCTCCTTATCCCAGACAATCGCTTAGCCGAGATGAAAGATAGCTACGACCAAGAGAACACACCCCGCAAGAAAAGCCAGCCAAGCCAGAAGAAATACAAAAGGTACAGGGCCGCTCTTCGTTATTTCTTTACTGGATTGAGTTCTTGATACTATAAACTGGTAACCCAATAAGGACAAAAAAATAGCGAGAACGAAGATAACTGATGCCCAACGAACAGTCCTGAGAATAAGTGCGGTGACGCTGTCCCGCTGGGTTAAACCCCATAAAAGCGCCAACATAATCCCAGACGTAGCAGTTATCGTTTTGAACAGTTCTTCAACATATTTAAGAGATCGGTCCTCTGATTGTCCTCCATTTGAACTCATTCATTGTCCTTTCTAATTCGGAATCTATCTTAACCCATACCGAGGCTGTGGTAGAAAGTTTGGAATTAGCACAACCGAATGTGAACAGAGCGTGAGAACCTTAGCCCTATGGCGCATTGAAGTCAACCTTTCTAAGCCTCGGGTAGCAGAGTGGGATTGCTCCGATCAGGCCCCGAAGAACGGGACGCTCTTTTCAGAGTCCAAACCCTCTTACATGGTGTCGACGCGTTACGAGGGGTCGCTTCCAACGAAGTCAGTTCTGGCCCCTCCTCATGTGCTGAATAGAGATAAGTGACAGTCCAATGTTACGCGACATAAACGTGCGCCAGATGCTTTCTATGCACTCCAATGAGGCCCGCAAACGACGCCCCAGTAATAATGAGCTGAGCGCCTTGGTAGTCATCTGTAGTTAGCAAATTGATAAAGGGCTGAACTATGAAGTTCTCTTTGTCCTCGACAGCCTCGCCGGAAAACTCGGCGGGCAGGTCGATGATAGATACACCAGGATAGTGACGCTCAGGCTTATCGCTGAGCGTCATCAGGCCGTACTGATATGCCATGAGGAAGTAAAGAGTATCGGTGCCTCCGAGGGCGGCGTGCCAACGCCGTGCGCCCACCCGAAGAGTGAAACTCGAGCGTGAGAGGTCAACCGCTACAGGGCTGTGCCGCCAAACACCGGGTCTTAAAATGTTGATCGCGTTTAGATAGGCATTCATTCCGTCCTCAAGCTGCGTGGCGGCTGCGTCGAAGTCCGTCGCGCGCACTGCCTCGTCGATGTGCGCCTGAAGTGGCTCGATCTCGCTTTCGATTGCTGCTATGCGGTCCGTTAGCTGACGGCCGAGTTCAAGTGCACCAGCAACCCGACTGAGCTGCCGCTGTCTCTCGCTGAGTTCGCCCAATCCCATATCGATGACGCTGACTTCCTGTTGGACTAGGGCAGCTACTGCATTTCTGGCGGGAACAAGCTCATTCTCGAGCATTCGGAGCTTCTCCTCACCGAGGACAATACCTTCGGCTAGGCGCGTGGCCTCACGCTGAATGACGGCCAAAAGTTCATTGGCCTCATTGAACTCGCCGGTAAGTCGTTCGCGCTCAAAGCGAAGACGGACCGCTCCGAGATCCTCGAACGTCAAGTCGTCGGGAAGGATCTGATGGCATAAAAAACAGTGGCCGGCGTCCGACACGGTGTTGGTGAGTGACTGGTCGCAAGCAGGGCAATGCGTAATTCTAAGGTCCGCTAAAATGGCCCCGGCATCTTCTGCGCGCGTCATCCGCTCGATCTCATCTGCGAGATCGGTGCGATAACGGCGCACCATGTCCAACCGCTCGGCTATTGCCGCCGCCTTGCGTCTCAATTCCTCAAGGCCCACCACACCTATCGCGCGCGCTTCGGCAAGTCGCTCAACATTGGTGCGGCGCTCTGGCGAGAATACTTGGTCGCTGGCTCGCTAATCAACGCCGTCCGATGCTGGCGGAGGCTTTCGATTTCTCGCACGATACGATCCTCGGCTTCGCGAACTGTCGTAACGCTGACCCCGACTGTTAGCCCGGGTACCGACAGTACATCGCGCGCCAACTCGTCTAATGTTTGCCCGTACTGCTCTCGGCGCGCTTTCAGTCGCTCAGCCTCCATCTTGAGTATGATGAGTTGTCCATACTGTTCGGTGAACAAGCGCTCGGCGAGTCCTAAGAACTGCAAGACGCAGGCTTGCTGTTCGCCCTCGGGCTGCTGATCGGTGATCCCGCTCCAAAAGCGCTGCTGCCTATAGATGTGCCGTAGGAGCATTCTAAAGCTGAGTTCGGGCCAGGTTTGTCCCGACATTGGATTGCCCTTCGGAAAGTTAAGCAACGGAATGCCGAGCTTGCGCATTAAGAAGTGTTGGAAATCGCGTGCGGGCATTCCCTCTCCGTCGACAAAGACCTTGGCCTTAGCACCGGGCTCCCGCCATCGGCGTTCGACCAACAGGTGCTCCTCTCCGATGACTAGCTCGGCCCTCGCGGCGTCGTACTTCTCGGCAAGGCCCTCCTCATCTGCACTAGCGAAGGGATTCTCATAAGGGTCGCCCAGAACGTAGTCGAGCGTTTGCAGCCATTTGGTCTTTCCTGTATTTGGCCTCCCAACGACTAGGTTGACACCAGGCTCAAAACGGAGCTCCTCGGTGCCAAACGTCGATAGCCGTCGCTCGATTCGGCTGATGCGGAGATAAGGGTGACTCATCGACGGATTACCTCCCCCAGCGAACGCTGAGCCACCTCCGCATCGAAGAGACGGTAGATCAGGTCTTTTAGGAAATTGCCGCTCTTTGAGCCAAACGCCCTCTTTACTTCGCGCATGCGTTCGACAAGAGGTGCGAACGACGGACGCGCCGCGATGGTCCTGGCGCGTTCGCGGCCAAGCTCGGTAAGCGCAATCCGATAGGAACGGCCCTCCTTCGTCACCGCGATCAACTGTTTCGCTTCGAGGTGAGCGAGAACATGGTAGTACCGTTTGTCCCAAGGGCCGTAGTGGTGACGCACCATCGCCGACTCGATGGCTTCGTCAGACTTCGGTAAATCAGGCGCATTCGCAACCTCCAACGGCGCAACTGCGGCGCGGGCCACTTCGAAGAAGTCGGGATAGCGCACAAAGAAGTCGAGCTTGGCCATCTTGGTCAAGCCATCGATATGGCCCGAAATGCCGCACACGTTCAGCAATAGAAGCAGGCGCGCGGCGTGGAACTCGACGATATCGTCAGCCAACAGAGGCAGACTGACCGGACGCACTCCAATGCGATTAAGCGACCTCATCACTCCGGCCTCGCGAAGAGGAGAAGACAGCGATCTGCGATGTCGTACATGCAGCCCTTAAGGAATGCGGAGCGGTCCTCACTACCTGGCGGTCGTTCGCCGTTCACTGCATCCATTCGGTCAAGACAGAGCATGTGGAAACCAGCGCTATCGAGCTCAAGTTGGCCCGCAACGAAGCGGGCACGCAGCGAAATCACTTCGGCCTTAATCCGGGCCTGCAAGCGCTCGCTCTCCTCTGCTTCCATGTAACGAGATGTTCGTGCGACGGCGGCATACTCGCGTCGCAAATCGACTGCGAGACCTACGATTTCGTCCGGTAGTCGCGCCTTATTCATCTTGGTGCGGAGGTTGCCACCGGAAGTCGCCGTAGTCCCTTCGAGCAACTCGAGCATGCGTGTCTCCCACCAGTCGCGTAGCTCTTCTCGTGTGAGTATCTTCCTTATCGCGGTCCGGCTCCCACTTCGCTCTTCCAGCTGCCTTTGCCTTAGCAAGCAGTTCCTCTAAGAGCACTTCAAGGAATTCCGGTAGGAGTGGTCGCGCCTCATTGGCGCTCAGACGAAACAGCCTAAAGAGATTCGATGTGCGAACGTCTTCTTCATTGTGACGTTCATCCCAGAGACAGTTCTCAAGCCAGTACGCCGACCCATGGCCCTTCCGCGACGTGAACCCCGGCAAGCGCTCATCGAGTTCTTCCCGCAGTCTCGTGAATCGCTCACCGTCGACCTCGCGTCCCGGGGAGCCAAAGGGGAACGTTAACATCTTAAGGTCGCTCACTACCGGACGGAGCGTCACAAGACGAAAGCGTGATACCTCGAGATGCTTGTCTCGCGCGATGGAGATCTCGAAGATAGAAGTTCCTGCGCGACCATTCTTGCGAGCGCACAGGTCAGCTATCGACCACAGCTTGTCTGGTTCAGCTGCCTTAACCTGAACGAACTCAGCGAGCCGCGTAGGCGACCCATCGACAGAGCGCACAAGCACCAGGTCGTCATGAGTCTCGCAATGTACCCTCAGTAGTGACGCCTGCTCGAGCATCTCGATCAGGAAGCTAACGGCGATCTGGTCCTGGTAATTAAAGCCGGCCCGCGCCACGGGCCCACCCTCCTCGTCTGGCTTGACATCATCGACGGACGCAAGGACCTCTTGGTTTTTTTCGCCGCTTACTGTTTCAGCCATGCCGCCTCATCCAGGCCCATTCCTTCATCATTCGTCATCACTCAATCGGCGAAACCATGAAAACCTGAACTGAATTCTAGAATTATTGCGGAATGCTCTCATTGTGCATTCTCCAGTTTCCGCACAAGCGCGAGGGCCGGAAATGCGAGGCCTACAACGGCGCGTAGTATATGCAACAGTCGTGATAGAGTTCAAGGGACACCGCCACTAGTGAGTTTCTTCGCCAGCTCTGGTTCCAACGCAGTACGACTTTCATCCTCGGAGCAGTATGCGCTTTGATTGTCAGTCGCTGCAATCTACCTGGGTTGCCGAAATAAGCATATAAACGAATGCGATTCTCACGACTGTTGCTTAGGTGCTCCGTAGAGATAATGATCAAGATTGATTGAACCGTCCGTCGGTACGTTGTCCCAGGTGTCCGCGGGTAATCCGGCGTTGATCTCATCAGCAAGCTCCCAAACAGGCCGGCGATCCAAACCAGTGCCGTTCGGTTCCGAATCTGACCCACCGGCAAGAGCATCAAGGAGTCGCAACGCTTCCTGTTGTTTGTCTGGCGGCAACGCTCGGACTTTATCGATCAGTTGGTCTTCCAGATTGGCAGCCATCTTCCGGCTCCTCATTTGCGAAAGCGCGACTCAAAGTGAGACAAGTATAGCATTGTAGTACCAAGGCATGAAGATTTTGTCAGGCTGTCTGCGTTTTGCGACAAAATTATTTCGATTCGCTGGCTGTACATCCGCATGTCGTCTTCTACGGCGCAAGAAACTTCTCCCCCCAATGATCAAGCGCCGCAATGATTTCTTCTTTGGTCTTTAGCGATCCGAGGTGAACATACCTGTCGGCGTTTCGGGCGATCAACATCGCCGCCGACACCAGCATATCTCGATGTAATCCTGAAAGCAGTTCGCTCCCACAGCCAGTAAACACGGGCGGTGTGACCGGAGTGATTTCGGGTACGTCAGTTCGCGCACTCGATCGAGTCAGCACATCACTCACGTCAGTAGCGTTGAGATCGCGGTTGGTCAGATTCGCTCCTTGCAGCCATTTGTTCGACGCTGTTTTGATGATAGAGGTGTGATCGAATTGGGTGTGGCAAATTGTTCCTTGTTCGATCCATGGCGAAACAAGGACCGCCGGAACCCGGACGCCAAGCCTCTTGAAGTCAAAATTACTGCCCGGACCGTCGCACTTCTTATTAGCCTTAATCACAACGCCGTCGGGAGAAACTGTCTCGGGTGGCGGCTGATGGTCGAAGCATCCGCCGTGCTCGTCGAAGGTGATGATCAACAGGGTCTTCTCCCAGTAATCGCTATCGCGCAAAGCGGTGTAGACGTCATAGATCAGCTTATCGCCGTAGAGCGCGTTGGTTGGCGCGCCGGTGTCGAAGACAGCAAAGGCCGGATGCATATCGTTTTCAGGACCATATTTCTCGCTACAAATCATGTTCGGTTCGATGAATGTGTAGGAAGGCAGCGTGCCCGCCTGCACATCGGCGAGAAACTGATTTGCCTGCGAATCAGGATGAGACGAATAGTCGCCGGATTGAAGCGGGAAGAAGCGGGGATGTTCTAAATCGAATAGAAACTCCCACAGGTGCTTCTGCCCGTACAGCGCGTTGCACAACAACAACGGGCCGCCGTGATAAATCTTCCAACTGATATTCTGCGCTTCAAGAAGGTTGTAAACAGTTGGGGTGTCGTTGATGAAGATGCCCTTGTCCCAGAAGTGCTGGCCCCAACTGTTAATAACGTTTCCGCTGGAAGTTGCCGCGTGCACAAAAGAGCGATTGGGGAAAGTCTGCGTAGGAACCGAACTATACCAGTTATCACAGACGGCGTAGGCCCCGGCCAATCCGTTGATAACCGGCAGCGAACTCGGCGCGTAGCAGTTCATGATGACGCCAGGGTCAACATCGAAAAGCGGTCGCCCGTGTTTCTCAGACTCGCTGTTGGCCTGGCTAATAGCATTGACGTAATCGTTGACGAAGCCCTGCATACTGGGCGCCGCAGTGGTGTTCGGAATGGGACAAGGCGGCGGACACGGAGCAACACCGGGAGGACACGGCGGGTTGAACTCTTGCATATAGACATGGTCGTACGGCTCGTTGGGATCTGGGAAAGGTGCGGTCATATCCGTTCCAGCGAATACATAAGCCAATTCGCCGTCGGGTCGGGGGTTACTCATCGTGTCTTTGACGCCGTTAAAGTTCGGGTTGTCAGGATACAACCGGCCCAGAACATTATCGAAAGAGCGGTTCTCCATCATCAACACAACAATGTGCTCTATCTTGTCCAGTTTGGAGTTCTGAGAAGACATCTGGTCTCTCCTTCGCAGATTAATTCTGGCGTCTCTTCTGCAGGCTGTGAAACCGAGTCACGGTTACGCTGGGTGTCACAACGAATTCACCGCTGATTTACGCTGCCTTCGGTCCGCTGATTTTCTCAGATCAGCGGCGATCCGCGGACCGAAGGCAGCGCAAATCAGCGGTGATCCGCGGACCGAAGGCAGCGCAAATCAGCGGTGAATCAAGACGCCAAATCCACTTTTAATCACACCCATTACGCTGTCGTTTCCCCTGGCTTCGGCATCACTGTGTTTTTCCTGGAGGCTTGGCGAGACCTACGAAAATCACAACGCCATCGCCGCCCGGGTTACCGCACTCTGGCGAGGCATCGATGTCGAAGTTAGGCTTCCAGTTATTGACGGCCCACACATTGCCCGCCTGATCGATAATGACGCTGGTCATGCGCATCAGCGGACTGTAGCAGGGACTCGGACTGTGGCACTCAGAGCTTCCCTGGTCACCGCCGTAAAGCGGCTGACCGTTTGGCAATGTTACCTCCGCTCCCGCTGTCGGAAGCGTGTAGCCTGTCGGTGGGGAGATCGCCTCGCCGATCTCGAACCCTTGCGGTCGAGTCGACGCATTGGCTCCCGCTAAACAAGAGATAGCCGCATGTGTGTAGTCGGCGCACGGAAGCATCTTACCGAAGTTTGCTACCCAAATATTGTCGTCGCCGATACACGCCGCGATCAGATTCGCGAGTGAGCGCGTCGAGCGCAGCGTGTTCGTTTGATCGCCATTTGGCGGCCTCAGCAGCACCTCCGGAGAGGCCCCGCTGGTCCGTTCGACGAGGTTATCAAACATCAACGAAGCGATCTGCAACCCGAACGCGTCACCGCCGATCGTGCCGTTCTGGATGAACTGCGCCATCGAAAAAGCGGCGGCTACGGTAGTCAGTTCGTTGATGGTGATCGAAGCGGTGTCACCCGGTCCGTGCTCGCCGGCTTCGGTGGCCGGGCTAAGCGGGGTTGCGGCCGCGTCCCTCGCTGAATCGGATGCTTTCCCAGGAGGCGAAGCCGTTATCCAGGCGGGCTTATCATATTGAAGCACCGGGCCGATAAACGTCACGAGTTCGACCGCCTGGCTGACTGTCGCGACGGCATAGAAAATGAAGTCCGTTTTGTCCCGGTCCATGATTAACTCGAACCTGCCTTCGCTATTGGTCGACGCGGCGCCAACAATCGAAGCGCTTTGTGCGGTTGCTTCGTACACGGTGACCGGCACATTAGGCAGGGGCGCAGGGCTGGCTCCGCCCGACTGAACGATTCCGGTCAGTAATTTAGTTTCCATGGTTGCGGATAAAATCACGGAGATACCGTAGTGTCAAGTTCATTACCGAAGCGGCCCGCTGGAAGAACGGATGCTATGAACACCCGGCCGCGGACGAATGATGGCGTTGCCGCATAGCAGATGCTAAGCTCGAATCTTAAGCGAGGCACGATGACAAACGAGATAGCCAACCTCAAACTCCATTACACGATCATGTGCGAAGACGTGCGTGTCGAGATCAATCACAAGCTCAGTCTCATGGGGATTCTGTACGCCATTCAAGTTCCGCAGCTCCCGGTCACGCTGTTGAAGCTTGTTATTCTCAATCACTGGTCGGGCGACGGGCAGTTTCTCTCCGAAGTGCGAATACTTACTCCGGATCGCGCGCAGCCCGTGGCAGTCTCGGCGCCCTCGCCGTTTCAAGTTCCACAAGACGGCTATGCCGATAACGTGACCATCTTCGCCAACGTCACGTTTCCTGTTCCCGGCAACTACATCATTCAATCGCTGATCAACTCGAACGTATACGCCGAGCAGACCCTGCAGGTCGCGGACGCGCCGCAACCTCAAACTGTCGCCACTTCAGAGACGATTCAGTAACTTGCCCGCACGGGGGCATTGACCCGCTAATCCACCGCGATATACTTCTCATCGGCCGGAATCAATCCGGGCCGGCGCTTCATGCAAAAAGAAGAACTCCTCAGCTTGCTCGATCAGCAAGCGCGCGCCGCATTCGAAGAGGCAAAGCGGCTCGCGCTCGCGCACGGCGGAGTCGTGTCTCCACTTCACCTGATGGCCGCGGTGCTCGAAGCGTCATCCGAATCCGAACGCGATGACGAACGGGCGAATTTGCTTAAGGCCGCAAGCGAGGCGATCGCGACTCGATTCCCGCGCGCTTCGGAATCGATCACGGTGTCAAAGGATACTCAAGCGGTTATCACCGAAGCGGGACGGCTTGCCGAGGTCGAGGGGAAAGCGCTTGCGACTCCCGAGCACCTGTTGAGCGCGGCGTTGGGCAGTTCGATGGTCGCGGAAGCTCTTGCGGGAACGCGTCAAAGCGCGGGTCAACCGCAGGCCTCCGAAGATGAAGCCGGAGCAGCGATGTTGAAGTCCGGCGTTTCGTTGCGCCCATCGCTGACGCTCGGGGGAGCGCTCGGCGACTACTGCTCGGATCTCGCGCAGGAGTCGCGCGAATCCACTTCGCATCCGTTTGTCGGCCGCGAGCGCGAGATCATCGCCGTACTCGAAACGCTCTGCCGCAAGTTGAAGAACAATCCGTTGCTTATCGGTAAGCCGGGCGTGGGCAAGACGGCGTTGGTGATGGCCGTTGCCTCGCGGCTGTGCGAGGGTGATGTCCCGCAGCGACTTGCAGGCAAACGCATACTCGAAGTCTCGCGGTTGAAACTACTCGCGGACGCCAAGTTCGCCGGCGAAACCGAGCAGCGATTGAAGAAACTGCTTGAAGGCGTGCGCAGCGCGGGCGACGTGATCCTTTTCTTCGATGAAATACACACGCTGCTGGGCGCCGGCGGAGCGGGAGGCACGGGCGACATCGCGAACCTGCTGAAGTCGTCACTGTCAAAAGGCGAGATCACCTGCATCGGCGCGACCACGCTGGCCGAATACTATAAATACATCGCTCGCGATGAAGCGCTCGCGCGGCGCTTCAGCACGATCACAATCGAAGAGCCGTCGCCCGATGAGACTCGGCGAATACTACTCGAGACCCGCGCAACGTTTGAGGCTTATCACGGGGTGAAGATCGATGACGAGATCATCGGGCAAATTGTCGAGCTGGCCGATCGTTATCTGCAATCGCGAAGCTTTCCCGACAAGGCGTTCGATTTACTCGATAAGGCCGCTGCAAAAGCCACGCTTGCAAACCACACTTCGCTGACTCGCGAGTGCGTGACCGAAACGTTGTCCGAGACGACGGGATTGCCGCTTGAAATCATGGATGAGGACCCGGCGGAGCGGCTCGAGCGATTGGAAGAGTTTTTGAACGCGGCCGTGCCGGGGCAACAGCGCGCGGCACGGGATGTTGCGCGAGTCGTGCGCATAGCGAAGCTCGGACTCGAGATCCGGCCCGAACAACCCGACGGAGTGTTCTTGTTCGTGGGACCCGAAGGCGTCGGCAAACACGAGATGGCGATGGGGCTCGCGAAGTTTTTGTACGGCTCTTCGCAGAAGATGGTCGAGTTCGACATGAGCCAGTTCACCGAAGTGTGGTCGATCTCACGGCTAATCGGCGCGGAGCCCGGCTATGTCGGCTACAGCGATCGCAGCGGGTTGTTGTCGAAAGCCGCCGAGGACAATCCGCATTCGGTGCTCTACTTTCGCAACGTCGATCTGGCTCATCACGTAGTGCAACAGTTTTTAGGAGAAGCATTCGAGCAGGGGCGATTCACCGACGCGACCGGCGCCAGAATCTCGCTCTCAAACACGACGGTAGCGATGTCGCTTTCGCAGATGAATGAGACAACGAAACACATGCAGATGGGCTTTGTTCAAAACGGAGAAAGCGACGAGCGCAGAATGACCGGGGATTTGCGAAGGACCGGGAGTTTGCAGCTTCGCGAGCGGGGCTCGGGATTTGGCATAGCCGAGGCGCTCGCCGCGAACATCGACGAAGTGATCGAGTTTCAAGTGCTGGATCGCGCGGCAACGGAGCAGATAATCTCCGAGCGCCTGGAGGCGCTTGGTGCGCGACTCAAGTCATCGCAGTCGGTGGTCATAAAGCTGGACCCTCAGCTTGCCGGTTTCTTCGCCGAACGACTGGCAAGTGAACGCAAGAGTCTTGCGCAGCTTGAGCGCCTGTTGCAGGAGACGATCATAATCCCGTTTACGCATTTGCATCTGGATCGTCACGCCGCAGGCGAAAGACCTGAGGTTGTGATTGCCATCGAGAACCAATTAGTGAGAGTCAGAGTTTAGAGTTCAGAGTTCGAGTTTAGAGTACAAGCTTTAGCTTGCCAGTTATTGGAACGGCAACCTGAAGGTTGTACTCTGAACTCCCACCGGGGATACGGAATGGAATTCAAGACCGAAGCTCATCAGCGAGCATACGAAAAGGCCCGCGACTACCTGCACACGCTGTTTGGCGAGGTCAATATCAAAGTGATGGATGACACGTTCGTGCTGCAGGAAGGTTCGACGTTTGTCTACGTTCGCGTGTTCCCGATTGGAGAAAAGAAATCGGGCGTCGAGATTTTTGCTTACGTCGTCGTTGACGTCGAAGTGACCGAGCAGTTGATGCGTTACCTTCTTACGTACAATCTGCGATTGATAATGGGCGGGTTCGGGCTCGCGCGCGGAGAAGGGAGCAAGGGGACCGTGCTTCTGACGCACACCATTCTTGGCGATTCGATGGATCGCGAGGAGCTTTACGGAAGCGTCTCGGCGATCGCGCGTGTTGCGGATGATCTCGATGATCAGATCGTGACTGCGTTTGGGGGACAGACGGCGCTTGGCAAGTTGATGGCGGGCAAGAGGGAACCGGTCGAATACTGGGAATAGAAAAGCAGTGCGGAGTGTGGAGTCTGGAGTGCGGAGGGTGGAGGTAGAGGTGAATGGCCTCAATTCAGTCGCTACCCTACTTCGCTCTCGACTTGCGTTACATCGAAGAAACTGAATTCGCGAGACTATACGAGATTGCGGAGGAGACTGCATCTCTCATAGGCGGCCTGACGTCCTATCTTAGAGGTGGACGATAAAACTCCGCACTCCGCACTCCGCACTCCGCACTGTTTGTTATGTTAAAAGTTGGTCTTACGGGAAGCATCGCGGTCGGTAAGAGCTACGTGCTCGCTGTTCTCGCCGAACTTGGCTGCGTGACGTTTGACGCGGATAAGATCGCGCACTCGGTGATGGAGCCCGGCCGCGAGGCTCATCGAGGCATTGTTCGCGAGTTCGGAGACGAAGTTCTCTCGGCGGATGGATCGATCGATCGAATTAAGCTTGGTGCGATAGTCTTTGCAGACCGGACTCGGCGGCAGAGGCTCAATGAGATCGTGCATCCTCGAGTTATGGAAGAGCAGAACCGGCTGCTCGAAGACGTTCAGGCGAATCGGCCGGACGCGATCGTCGTGATCGATGCCGCGCTGATGATCGAATCCGGCGGCTACAAGCGATTCGACAAGCTCATCGTTGTGTATTGCGATCGCGAGAAGCAGATTCAAAGGCTGATCGAACGCAATCAGATTTCCCGCAACGATGCCGAACGCAGAGTCGCGGCGCAGATGTCTTCGGAAGAGAAGCTCAGCTACGCCGATTATCGAATCGACACCGGCGGAACGTTTGAGGAGACTCGGGAACAGGTGGTCGAGGTTTACAACCAATTGGATCGGTTTCAGCAATCAATCAACGCTCAAACTTGATCGAAAAGAGGATTCGTCATGCCGAAACTACTTGCCCGCTGTAGCTGTGTGCTTGCCACGATGATTGTTCTCATTCAGCCGAGCCTGGCCTTTCAGCAAGCACCACAAGTCACACCGCTTGTCCGATTGCAAGCCAACATCGAACGTATAACGCGCTCGGTCAACGCGAAGTGGGGGATCTATATCAAGTGCGTCGAGACCGGCGAGGAAATCGCCATCAACGCTGATGAAACGATGGACACCATGAGCGTCATCAAGATCCCGTTGATGGCCGAAGTCTATCGTCAGATCGAAGCGGGCAAGTTCGCGCTGACGGATCGAGTGACTTTGAAAGAATCTGAGAAGCGGCCCGGCACTGGAGTCATTCGCTCGCTTGACGCCGGCGCGAGCCTCACGATCAAGGACCTGATCACACTTATGATCATCGTCAGCGACAACACCGCGACCGATATGCTCTTTGAGAAAGTCGGCGGTGTCGAGCCGGTGAATAAGCTCATGCAGAGCTACGGGCTGAGCACGATCAAAGCGACCGCGCCTTCAGATGTTTGGTTCAAAGCGCTGCGAGCCGAACCCGACTTGTGGAAGTTTCATACGGAAGGCAAGACGCCGTACGGGCTCTCGTCGCCACGTGATATGGCAAAGCTGTTGGAGAAGATCCACAAGGGCGAAGCCGTGAGCAAGCAGGCTAGCGAGCAGATGCTGCAAATCATGCGCGGCCAGGTTTACAGTTCGCGGTTGCCGAAATACGTGACAGGGTTTCGAGTGCCGCATAAGACCGGGGACTTTCTGCCTTACATCGGAAACGACGTTGGGATCCTGGAGAGTGCAAATCGGCACATCGTGATTTCAGTGTTCACGGCTCGACATAACGGAATAGGACCGAATCTGGAAGACGCAATCGGGCGAATCGCCGAGCAGGTTGCAAACTTTTTCGGATACCGCTGAGGACTCCGGGCGAAACACGCAGCCTCGCGAACTCGGCAGCGAGCGCGGCGCCTTAGTCGCCAATTCTGTTGTGAGAAGAGAGGACCGAGGGCGGTCCTCTCTTCCGTTAAGCGCTACGTATTGGTTATCCGACGATGTCGTATGGACGCATCATTTCGTTGTCTTCATGTTCGAGGATGTGACAGTGCCAAAGGTACGGGAACCTCTGACCTCGCCTCACCTTCGTCCCGGCCGGAAGGTCGAATTTGGCAATGATCCGAGTCACTTCTCCCGGCATAGTGTTGACTGTGTCCTTGAACGCCGGCCTCTCGTTTGGAGCGGGGGCAACGGCAGCCCCGGTGAAGACAAGCTGGTTCGTCGCAAGGTACTGCGCAGAGTCAAACGGTTGCTTGTCGAGAATCTGGAATTGAACCAGGTGTACGTGAATGGGGTGCGCGTCACCGGTTGTATTGAGGATACGCCAGATCTCGGTGGTGCCCGCTCTGGGATTCTCAATTACTGGATCTTCCCAAAACGCGCGATCGAGTTGCCCGACGATGGGGTTTCCGGTCAACGGGTCTGGAGTTTCTGTGAGCACTACATCCCTCGTCTTGACCGCTGACGCGGGATCGAGGAGAGCCATTGGAGGTAAGCTCAATTGCGAGGGCGGCGTACTGGTGTCCTGGCCGACGCGGCTGACTACCCTGAACTGCATGATCTGCGGCAATCCCTCTCCAGTACCGCTCGGGAATGGAGCCTTCCCGTTGTTCTTGAGATGCACCATGGAGCCGGGCTGTAACCCCGAGAAATCTATGATCACATCCGCGCGTTCTGCCGGTGCGAGCAGCAGCTTGCTGACAGGAACGGCCGCCGGCAGAAAGCCTCCGTCGGTGGCGATTTGGAAGAACTGTTGCCCGGAATCGAGAAACAGGTTGTAGAAGCGCGCGTTTGAGCCGTTGAGAATGCGGAACCGGTACCTTCTTTGTTCGACTTCCAGAAAAGGCCAGACTTTGCCGTTCACCAGCGCGACGTTTCCGAAGAACTCAGGAGACCACACAGGATGGAATGACGTGACGCCCTGAGTCGGATAAAACAGCGACCCATCCGCGTTGAACATTCGGTCCTGAATCAAAAGTGGTATCTCAAAGCTCCCGCTCGGCAGATTAAGACCGTCCTCGACGCTGTCGCGGATCAGATAGAACCCGGCCAGTCCGGTCACCACGTTCAAACGAGTTATTCCGACCGCGTGATCGTGATACCAAAGCGTGGTGGCTTCCTGATCATTGGGATAATGATAGACGTCGGTGGTGAAGAAAGGACCGACTTGCGTTAAGCCGGGTGTGAACCAAGCCTCCGGATACCCATCACTTTCGGGCAGGACCTTTGCTCCGTGCAGATGCACAACATTTCGGACGAAGGGATTGCCGGGTTCCGAACCATGAAGCGTTGGATCGATTGAATTCTGCAGCAGGTGGGTGGTAGGAAGGTTGCTGCTGTATCTGACTGTTATTGGCGATCCGCGCCGCGTCTCGAATGTGGGTCCGGGATATATGCCGTTGTACCCCCACACCGGGGTCGGCGCGAGCTGGCTGTGCAACTGCTGTTGAAACTGCGTCATTCCTACGTCGAAGCGTGGAACCCCGTCGATCATCGCACTCGGCTGTATCACTGGAGGTATGGGCAGCGGGTCAAGGTATTTTGTAAGAGAAGGGGCGGCTGTCTGAGCGAAGACTGGCTTGAACCCCAGTGGTAACAATGAAGTATTTACAGCGAATGCGCCCGCGGCTCCGCCGATAATTTTGAGGAAGCTTCGGCGTTGAAGTCCATCGGGGGCATTCTCAGTTGTCAGGTCGTCCTTGTTCATGTTGTTCTCCTTGGGCAGGGATTCATACGGGGGCGGATATGAATTTCACCTGGTCCGCGTGTTCAAACAACGACTAAGAGAATCGCGGAAGGGGATGTCCGATCCAATGCGTACAAATCCAACCTGTTCGTTGTTGCACCGGCGAAACTGAGACCAACGGGCCAATTGGCCAAAGCCTGACGCCTACGACGGCGCAACGCCGCACAGGGCTTTCAGCAATCCTAATGTTCGACACCGGCCAGCAGGTCAAAGGGTTCACAATCCGGAGATGACCATCACCTTTTCCAGCCGTTGAATTTGCTTGCCGTGCGCCGTTTTCCGGTATCGTAAACCATGTTACGTGACGGACGGAAGGTATCCTACAATACGAGGAAAGCCAAAAGCAGTGACATAGGTCACTGGTGTTTTGTGAGTATCCGCGGGGGCCCGGTTGACGGCGCAGCTTACTGAGCGCGCCTGCAGGCGGCTCTATTCCTGGACGCGCAGCCGCCTGATTCGACCAACTCCTGGAATTTTTTCCTAGCCTTGGCGTGCATCTCATCCCACTCGAGCATCCACCACCACGGCGCCGAGTCCTGGCGGGCAATAAAGCTTGAGACCTCATCCCAGGTCTTGAAGCCGAGGCGTTCGACGAAGTATCTCGGTAAGAGCAGTGGCAGGAATCCAACCTGCATCCAGTCGAGCAGTCCGTCGCTGCCGGACTCGAGGAAGTCTGATGTGTTTCCGTAAAGAACGCGATGTGATCTGTGTTCGTCGAGGAATCGCCGCACCGACGGGAGGACTTCAGTGCGAAGCCAACCGGCGCTCTCAGTTTCAATGGGAGTCCAGTACTCGCGCGCCGAAAGCACCGCGGCGACCGAGACGGGCTTTCCTCGGGTCACGACACCGGGTTCTTCGAGCCGCCAGGAAGCCCATCGATAGCCCGCGTCCACATAGACCTTGCAGTCGGTGCAGGCAAAAAACAGGTTGTTCATCCGACACTCCGCTGGTACCAAGCGTTTCTTTTGCCAGTCATGACGCCCTCAGCTAGAATGTGCGCGGCGTCGAGACCGTATTTGATTCGCCACTTCGAATCGGGCGCAAAAATAACGCATCCCGCTTCGGGAGTCCTCAGAACGGGCTCAATTTTCTCTCAATGATGTTTCTCAAAGCTGTTTATGGGCGAGCCGTTGAAGCATTTCTATGAGTTTGGCCGGTTCAGCGTAAACACCGCCGAACGGATACTGCTGCGTGACGGCGAGATTGTCCCACTTACGCCCAAGGTCTTCGACATATTGATGACGCTGGTTGAGAGCAGCGGTCAGGTCGTTTCAAAGGACGGCCTGATGAAAAAAGTCTGGCCGGACAGTTTTGTCGAGGAAGGAAACCTAACTCAGAACATATCGCTGTTGAGAAAAGCGCTGGGCGAGGGTCAGAACGGGAATCAATTCATCGAGACCGTCGCGCGCCGCGGCTATAGATTCACCCAGCCGGTGCGAGAGCTGACCGAAAATGATCATCAGCAACTCAAGACGAACGGCGTGCCCATTAGCTCAGCGCAAGCGGCGCCGCGAATCAAGAGCGACGCTCGGGCCGGCATCCACGGTTATTGGGTCAGCAATCTAAAGCGGCATCGCGCTGTTGTGGCCGCTGGTTTGTTGATTCTAACGCTCGTGGCCGCGGCGATCATTTATTTCACAGGCGGCGGCAAGCCGGCGAATGGAAGCGGCAGTGTAATTGAATCGATAGCAGTCCTGCCGTTTGTGAACGAAGCTTCGGATACGGACGCCGAATACTTCAGCGATGAAATCACCGAAAGCCTGATCAACAACCTCTCGCAACTCCCGAAGCTTCGAGTCGTGCCGCGCAGTCTGGTTCTCGTCTACAAGGGGCAGGAGCCCGACCCAAGAAAAATCGCGCGCGACTTGAACGTCCGAGCGGTGCTGACTGGCCGCGTTCATCGGCGCGGCGACACCTTTAGCATACAAGCCGAGCTGATCGATGTAGTTAATCTATCGCAGTTGTGGGGGCAGCATTATGATCGCCGCGTATCGGATATTCTGCTTGTGCAGGAAGACATCTCGCGTGACATCTTTGAGAATCTGCGGCTCAAGCTTAGCGTCGAAGAGAAGAAACAACTGGAAGCGTTCAGCCTTTATCTGAAGGGCCGCAACTACTGGAACAAGCGAACCGAGGACGGGCTGCTGCAGGGCGTCGATTATTTCAGAAAAGCCATTGAGGTCGATCCCGAATACGCGCCGGCTTACGCCGGCCTGGCGGATTGCTACAACATGCTGGTCGTGTACGGAATCAATCAACCAAAGGAAGCGTTTCCAAAAGCAAAGGAAGCGGCGACCGAGGCTCTGAAGATCGACGACACGTTGGCCGAAGCTCGCACGTCGCTGGCGTTTATCAAGCACCGCTGGGATTGGGATCGAGTAGGCGCTGAGAAAGAATTCCAACTAGCGATTCGGTACAAGCCCGGTTACGCGCCGGCTCATCAGTGGTACAGCTCTTATCTGGTCGCGATGGGCCGATTCGACGAAGCGATTGCCGAAGCGAAACGCGCCGAAGAGCTCGAACCGCTTTCATTCATCAGCAATTCGCATCTTGGCTGGATACTTTTTCTCGCGGGGAAGAACGACGAAGCGATCGCTCACTGCAAGCGGCTCCTGGAGGTCGATCCAAACTTCTTTCCGGCGCTTCGATACCTGGGACTGGCTTACGAACAGAAGGGCATGCATAAGGAAGCGATCGCGGAGTTCGCGAAAGGCGTCGAGCTTTCGGCGAGTCCATTGATGATCTCGCTGCTCGGGCACGCTTACGCGGTATCGGGAAACAAACCGGAAGCGCAACGAATACTCGCAGAGCTAGATAAACAAAAGCAGCGATATGTCTCTCCGTACACCGTCGCGACGATCTACGCTGGGCTCGGCGACAGGGATCAGGCATTCAAGTGGTTGGAGAAGGCATTCGAGGAACGCGATATTTGGTTGATGAATCTCGGGGTGGATCCGCAGTTCACGCCGTTGCGATCCGATCGCCGATTCAGTGATCTTCTCACGAGGATTGGGCTCGCATCATAGGTACGGGTCTGATTCTCGCCAATTCAGATCGTCTCGACAAGACGCGTAAGCAATGACGCGCGCCGAGGGATGTCGCGAATGAGGATGTGTTCGTGTTCGGCGTGAGCGCCCGCGCCATCAACGCCCAGGCCGTCAAGCACCGGCACTCCAAAGGCCGCGATGAAGTTTCCATCCGACCCGCCGCCGACTGATCCCTCTTTCAACTCGAAGCCAATCTCGGAAGCCAGTCCGCGCGCGTGCTCAAACAACTCGGCGGTCTTCTCGGTGCGGACAAGCGGTGGCCGGTTTATTCCTCCGGTGACTTCCAACCGGGCGCCTTCCAACACCGGCTCAAGTTTCATCATTGTCCGCGTGATGCGTTCTCCCTCGTCCAGTTCCTTGAAACGCATGTCGATGAAAGCGTGAGCTTCGGCGGCGACCACATTTGAAAGCACGCCTCCGCGCGCTACGCCTACGTTGACTGTTGTGCCGAGTTCAAAATCGTTGAGCTTGTTGATGGCGAGAATTTGATGGGCGAGTTCGGTGATCGCGTTGATGCCTGAGCGGAGATCGTTGCCCGCGTGCGAAGGCTTGCCGTGAATGATCAATTCGAACTCGCCGACTCCCTTACGCGCCGTCTTGATCGTGCCACCCGGTATCGGAGGCTCCAGCACCAATGCGGTATGCGCGGTTCGAGCTTCATCTTCGATTATGTCGCGTGAGAAGTGACTGCCGGTTTCTTCATCGCAGGTCATCAGCATTGTCACCGGTCGTTGCGTTGTGAGACCGAGTTCTTTAATGGCCCGCATCGCAAACGCAGCGAGCATCACGCCGGATTTCATGTCGAAAATGCCGGGACCGTAAGCGCGATCTTCGTCAACTTTGAATGGCCTTTCGGCAAGAGTGCCCAACGGCCAGACAGTATCAAGGTGCCCTACGATCAGGAGTTGTTTTTCGCCGGAGAATCTACTACTCGCGTTATTGAATCTCGCGCGCAGCGTCGAGCCGAAACGCGGGTCCGTCATCAACTCAACATCGGCGCCAGTCGCGGCCAGTCGTTCGCCAAAGCTCGCGGCTATTCGATGCGTAGCCTCAGGCACGCGAGACATTGACTCTTGCTCGACGAGCCAGCGCGTGAACTCAACCATCTCCGCGAGGTGTGTATGGAAGAACTCGGGGAGCGTGTCGCGACTCTCCATTGTCATGAGTTGAGTTTTATCAGAGGGATGCGACGCGCGCCAGCCACCGCGAGCCGGCACTTAGCGGCTCGCGGCGTAAGGGAGGTGAGATTATTTGTTGGCGAGCAAGCCGTCGATGATCGACGCGAGATCGTTTACGAAATCGGTGTTTGGGTTGAACCCGCCGCGCGGCTGACCCGACGCGTTGCCCTGGGCGTCCAGCACGACGACGGTCGGAAGCTGGGCTCGCTTTCCACTGAACTTCTTGAACGCGGCCTGTGTGCCGTCGCGCAAAACCAGGACAGATGAAGTGGCGCCGAATGCGGACTTGAGTTGATCGTTGCTCGCTTCGGCTGGTGAATTGACGCTCACCAAATAGATCTGCACGGCCTTGCCGCGAAATCGATCGGCCAGAGTTTCAAGCGCCTTCGCCCCGTCCCGGCACTGCGGGTCTTGCACACCGCTGAACAATAGGACCGTAACTTTGCCGCGCATACTCGAAGTTGTAACGGTCTGCCCGCCAAGCGCCGTAAAGCTCAAGTCCTGGGCGGCGGCCGTCCCGGCAAGACAGATCATAAGCGCGATCCCTGTTATGATTGTTTTCGATTTGGTTGGCATCAGTATCTCCCTGGTCTGCTCTAAGCCGACGCGTATTGGATGCGGACGGGCTCCATCGAGTTCGATGTCTTCCGCGCAGGTGCGAGGTTAATTTCCGCGCGACTTTGAGTCTAACAGTTGGATTGAAATGGCGGCAATTGGGCTTATGCAAGGCACATGGAGAGTGAAATGATTACGGCGGTGCTATTGGCCGCGGGTGAATCGCGGAGAATGGGTGATTTCAAGCAGTTACTGCGGCTCGGCGAGAAGACCCTTGTCGAGCATTGTGTCGATCAACTCCTCGCTTCTTTAGCCGGCGAACTCATCGTTGTCACGGGTCATCGCGAATGGGATGTGCGGCAGGCGCTCGGAGATCGTCCCGTGAGATTCGCCCACAACGCCGATTATCGATCAGGGATGGCTTCGTCAATCAAGTGTGGAATACGAGCCGCATCGGAAAAGGCTCGCGCGTTCTTGATCGCTCTCGTCGATCAACCTCAAATTCAGGCCGAGACGATTCGTCATCTGATTCAAGTGTTTGATGAGGGCCACGCGAGGATCGTCATTCCGCGCTACGACGGAAGGAATGGCCATCCAATCTTACTTGACGAGCGATTGAGGGACGAGATTCTGAATATGAGCGAGCAAGACGGACTGCGGCAGGTTGTCCGGGCACACGAGAGCGAAACTCAGCGCATCGATGTTTCGAGTCGCGCAGTGGTTGATGATTGTGATTTGCCGGAAGACTACGACCGCATGTTGAGTAGTTGACGGCTTATTGGCTACACACTACTCAGCAATCACTATCCAGTACACACACGGTAGCCAAAAAAGGGAAACGGAGGCTTCTCGACTCTAAGAGCCTCCGTATTGATGACGAGCTTCGTTGAAACGCCAGGCGTTACTCTGAACGCTAGACCGCTATTCGCTCGGAGCGAGAAGGCCGCGTGCCCGGCAACTCAAACGGCAGAACCCTGCCCAGCCCCGATGCGATTTGCATATCTCTCGCGCGGGCGGCACGGGCAAGCGCCCCGCCGGCTGCGACTGCCGAGGCCAGCAAATAGCTGCGGCCCCCGCACTGCGAGCAGTTGCCGAACATATCTAGATAGGTTTTAACTGGTTGCCATTCGTCGCCCGCGCAATTCCCACAGACTATTTGAACCCCCATTGTCAGGAGCGCCGGACGCGGCTGGTTTAGCTGTGCCGGATCCGCGGGTCGGGCCTTCATCAAGACGATGCAGGCCAATGAAAGAGCGATCGTTATTGCCACCATTATTGTCAGCATCTTTTTACCTCGCATTCGCTAGCCAAACTATTTCTCCCTTGCTGTGCCTTAATACGAAAAGAACTGCCGCAAAGATTGACTTGCCTCAGAAACTGACAGCAGCAATGCCCGTGCCAGCCATGTCCACGACGACCGGAGTGAGGCGGATAGAGTTCCAGTTTAAGAAACGGGATTTAGGCCCGGCCAGCCAGATCATTCAGGAAAGACATTGGGGTAGATTTGCACTGCAATAGTACAAAATTGCACGCGGACGGTGAAACTCTTTGTCGGGTCGAGCGGTCTTCGAACGCAGCGTCGTGATCAACGGCGACCGGAAATCGCACGCCACAATGCAAGCAAAATGATCGCTCCCACGACCGCCAATGCAAAGTGAAGCAAGCGATGCGGGTGCGTGTATCCTTGCTGATCTGTTGCCGGCCAAAGCGCACTCCCGATGAACCCGCCAATTAGCGAGCCGCCGATTCCAAGGAGCGCCGTCATAAAGCAACCCATCGGATCACGGCCCGGCATTAGAGCTCGAGCCACTAGACCTATGATGAGTCCGATTATCAACGAGCCGATTATTGAGCTGAGCATGTTGACCTCCTGTTGAGTCGCGATCTTAGTCAGCATCCACACGAGTGTCAAACACACACAATCATCGCGCGTGCCACGCGACTGCTTTACAGTCGAAACTTCGTCCGTGTAGGCTGGGATTAATGTGCGGTCGATTTGTCAGAAAGCGGCAGCTATCAGAAGCAGCGCCCGATTTCGGAGTCGCGGAAGTGATCGACGATCTTCCTCCGAGCTTTAACGTTGCTCCCACTCACAATGTAGGAGTGGTCATTCGCGACGAGTCCAAGAAAATGGTTTCGATGCGATGGGGACTCGTTCCATCGTGGGCCACCGATCCGCGCATTGGAAGCAAGCTCATAAACGCGCGGGCGGAGACGCTCGTCTCGCGATCGGCTTTCAAGAATGCTTTTAAGATGAGAAGGTGTCTCGTCGTCGCGGATGGTTTTTACGAATGGCGCGAACAAGGCGGCACAAAGACGCCTTTGCTGATCCACCTCAGATCGGAACGGACCTTTGGATTTGCCGGACTCTACGAAACCTGGCAATCTCCACTTGGAGAACGCATAGTTTCCTGCACTATCGTAACAACCACACCCAACGAGCTTGTTATCCCGATCCACGATCGCATGCCCGTCATTCTGGCGAAAGACGCGGAAGAGTTTTGGCTTGACCCGGGTATCACGGATCACAATCGTCTGTTGGATCTTCTTCAACCGTATCCCGCCGACAAGATGTCCGCATACGAGGTCTCCGATTCAGTCAACTCCGTGAAAAACGACTCTGCAGTCTGCATCGAGCCGGCACGAGCACCAGCAAAAGCATTAGAGCAAGGGCGTCTCTTCTGATTCAGAGTGTCCAAGCTCAGTATGCTTTTCGTTCGTCTCGCTGTTTGTAATAGACACCTTAGTGCAATTCAAATATACTCTGCGCAATCCCTTCAGGTTGAAATGACGGTTTTGGTGAGGAGAGAAAGACAGTGGAGAGTCTGACAGGGAGCCATCGAAGCCGTCAGCCGGTACCGGGCAACCTACCCACCGTTTTGCTGCACTCTTTAATTCACGAGCACAGGCGCGCCAGGTTTTCTGAAGTGAATCGTTTTCACGCACGGCCTTTCGCGATCATCTGCGCCGCGGGAACATTTGCATGCCGAGGGGGGACGCTCCGGTGCCGGTGAAAATACTTGTTGTAGACGATAGCGAAGACACACGCGAGATGATGGCGAAGCTCCTGGAACTTGAAGCTTACTCAGTGATGACTGCGGTCGACGGGCATGCGGGTCTGAAAGCCGCAGCGGATCAACGACCGGACCTCATCATTACCGACATCAACATGCCGAATATGAACGGCATCGAAATGACCAGAGAGTTACGCAAGCAATCGGAATTCGCTCACGTACCCATCATGGCAATCACTGCTTATGGAAACTCGATAGCGCAGGAAGCCATCAACGCGGGCGCTAATTGTGCTGCAACAAAGCCGGTACAATTCGCGAATCTCATGATCGAGATTCGACGACTTCTGAAACAATCGGATCCCGAATAAGAAATTGGTGGAAGAAACCTGGCGGGAATTGACGGAGCCCGGACAGTAGGGCTCCGTCACAACCAGATCAGCTCTTACTATTGGCGCCAAGAAGGCTGTTCAACAGATCCATCGGAACGCTGCCGGTGATTTTGACATCCGTATCCGTGCTAGTGATGTTTATTGTCTTGAGCGCCTCGGCCGCTGGCGCCAGCTTCGAGTTTCCGGCAGCGCCGAGGTAGCCCTTAGCCATCGAAAGCAGGCCGTTCAGCCGGTCGGCGATTGACTTCGCCTGTTCGCCTGTGTCGGTGCGCAAGGTTGCGGTCAGGTCGAGACCCGACGCTAGATCGACCGCTCCAAAGACCAGTTTGATTGAAGCAAAATCCGGGAACGGAAGATCGTTGGACTGCAAACCACTGGTCATCGCCGGTGTTGGCACGAGCGCGAATTTGATCGCGGAGGGTGGAACCTCCGCAAGCGCGCCAGTCAGCTTTGCGTTCTGAGCAATGCTCGTCCTCTCGCCAAGTTTGGTATCAATTGACGCTCGCACTCCGGCTGACTTTCCGACAATGATTGTGCTCGCATCATAGAAAGCAAAGCTCACATCATGTTTGGAACCGGCGACTGCAGAAGCGAGGTGCACTTCGACATTTTTATATTTCTCGGTGCTCAGTTTTATTTTTGTATCGGCCTTCAATCGGGCCAGAACCGCCGATTGGTTGAAGGTTCCGGTTGCAACGCCGACAACGTTGTCCATGCTCAGACCCTGAATCGCAACAGCCATCGTCTGAATGTCTGTCGGGTTAATCAGGTCAGCGGTTCCGGGCTCAATCTTCTCGAGCGTATCTTTGATGCTCTTCTGGCCTGAGGACCATAAGCTGCTCGCCGTCACTTTCTGAAAATCGACCAAGATGACCCCGGATCCGTCTGGCAAGAATTGAAGTAGATCTGCCGATGAGTTTGCGGCTGGCCGCGCAGCCCAGCCGACTACTGCCGTCAGGGTGAGCGCCAATGCGGTTGCTTGAAACGCGTACTTTTTCATTATGATAAGCCTCCGATGTTCTCCCTCTACCACGCTGTCCAAAGCGTTCCGGGTGCAAAGAATTTCACGGTTTCATTATACGCCCCTGATCATTGAGTCGAAACCAAAGCGAGATACCGCTATTAAGAAGTCGTAAGGACGGCTCACGTTGCTGATAAAAGTCATGCATTCATTGTATGGTAGCTTGCAGCAGTGTGCGGGGCTGCTTAAAATGAATTCCGGTCTTGGTCAGATTTCCCGTAAACATCAGTTGAAGATTGAAACGCCCCCGTTGAATGAGCAAGAAGAGTCGCGGAAAACAGAATTCGCGTCGCTCGGCATCCTCCCCTAAGCCGGCTGTTGCGGTGACGCGTGCAGACGCGACGACTCGGACGACTGCCCCATCGTTGAAAAAGTCCGTCCCGTCGTCGTGGCAGAGGGCATACTCACTGGTCCCGGTAGCACTAGCTCTCCTGACATCGGCCAACTCAATTTGGAATCAATTTGCATCGGATGACACCCAGCAGGTACTGGGCAACATCTTCATCAAGCGGCTGAGTAACCTCCCCCTCGCATTCACGACCAGTGTGTGGTCGTTTGTAAGCGTCGACATCGCTATGGCGGTGCAATCCTATTACCGTCCGCTGTTCAGCGTTCTGTTTACAATCAACTACGCTTTCTTTGGAACGTCCGCGTGGGGCTGGCATCTGATGAACGTCGTGATTCACGCGGCGGTCACTGCACTGGTTTTTGTCGTGTGCAAAGAAGTCACCGGCCGCGCGCAGGTTGCCGGCATTACTGCAGCGCTTTTTGCGGTTCACCCGGTTCACGTCGAGTCCGTCGCGTGGATATCCGGCGTAACCGATCCGCTGATGGCGTTGTTTTTGTTGCCCGCGTTTTACTTCTACTTGCGCTATAAAAAAACAGGCCGCAAATACATGATCGGTCTGACGGTCCTGCTCTACCTGCTTGCATTATGGAGCAAGGAATCCGCAATCGCACTGCCGCTGGTAATCGGATACTGCGAGCTTTTCCATTTCACGGAGTCGACCGCGCTGCGAGGCCGCATTGCTCGCGTTATGATGTGGGCCGCACTGTTCTTACTTCCATCTTTGCTTTATTTTTTTATGCGCCAGGAAGCGCTTGGAGCGTCATTGGGCGGCTACGACGATCGTTTCCCGCTTGGTTCGGCGCTCGCGACAATCCCGCTGGCGACCGTGAAGTATCTGTTATTGATGACCGTGCCGATAGGCTACAGCTATCAGCACTACACGTCGCCGGTTGCGAGTATCACCAGCCTCAACTTTCTTCTACCGGCGATTGTGTTAGTAGCGCTCGCGCTTGGCATCACTCTTACAAAATCGCGAACGGTGCGGCTTGGCGCAGTGTGGTTCATCTGCATGCTCGCGCCCGCGCTATTGGCTATCAGACATTTTGATGCTCAGTACATTGTGCAAGAGCGATATCTTTATATGGCCTCAATGGGTTTCGCTCTGGTCTTAGCGGTGGGCATCGAACGGCTCTCAGCACTCGAATTCCTTCGGGGTCAGGAGCGTGCCGCGGCGCTGATCACTCTCCTGTTGGTCCTGATTTGGGGTCCGGTTTCGGTTGCTCAGAACAGGGTTTGGCACGACACGCTGACACTGTTTAAGAACTGCGTTGCGATTGAGCCTCGTTCTCCCGAAGCGCATTCGGCATTGGCCGGGACATATTTTGCCGTAGGCCGTCCGCGAGAAGCTGAAGCGGAAGCGCGTCTGGCGATGGAGATCGATCCGGCGTGCGCAAATGCGTATACGAATCTAAGCTATTTCAGCAAGCAAGCCGGCAAACTAGATCAGGCCATCGATTATCTCGAACAGGCCACGCGCGCAGTACCGCTCGACGGAATGACGCGAGTAGGTCTGGCGACGGTTCATTTGAATCTAGGATTACTTTGCTCGGAGCGCAGGGATTTCGCTTGCGCCGAACAACACGTTGTCTTATCGACTCAGCTTTGGGACCGCGCGGTTGGCTGGTATTACGCCGGCGAGTATTACTTCGGCCAGGGACGATACGAGGAAGCGCGACAGATGTACGAGCGAGCGATTAAGCATCTGCCCTCGCGATATGCCCCGATACATCGCAAGATCGGGCTTGCGTGGGAAGGCTTACGACAAGCTGACCAGGCGCGAGCGGAATATGAGAAATACTTGCAGCTCGCGCCGCCCGATGCAGCCGATCGTGAGGACGTGCAGAATCGCCTCTCGCGATTGCCGCGATAATCTATCTTCATAAGTGCACGGTCCAAATCGATTCTCTATTGTTGCGGCTGCTGGCCGGCTATAATCACCGAGCCAACGGATTGGACAGGGGAATGATGTGATCAAGTCAATTGGAGTTGTAGGCGCGGGGACGATGGGCAACGGTATCGCCCAGGTCGCCGCGAGATCTGGGCTCGATGTAATACTTCGAGACGTGACCCGCGACCTGCTTGTCCGAGCCCTGAGTACTATTGATAAGAGCCTTCAGCGCGACGTCGACAAAGAACGCCTGACTGTCGAAGCGAAACAGGAGATCATCGCGCGTATCAAATCGACTACAGCAGTCGGCGATTTTGAAAGTGTTGATTTCGTAGTCGAGGCGATCTATGAAGATTTCAGTGCGAAAGCCGATCTGCTGAAGGAACTGGACCTGGTTTGCCCGGCAGAGGTGATTCTGGCAAGCAATACGAGTTCGATCTCGATTACGAGGCTTGGCGCAGTTACGTCGCGGCCGGATCGCTTTGTTGGCATGCACTTCATGAATCCGGTACCGGTGATGAAGTTAGTCGAAATCATTCGCGGAATCGCGACGTCCGATCAAACTTATTCCGCCACTCGCGAGCTGGCCGAAGCAATGGGGAAGACGCCGGTCGAGGTGAATGACGCACCCGGCTTTGTATCGAACCGGGTGTTGATGCCGATGATAAACGAAGCTGTCTTTGCATTGTATGAAGGGGTCGGAACTGTGGACGCTATCGACAAGATAATGAAGCTCGGGATGAACCATCCAATGGGTCCGCTACAGCTTGCCGACTTCATAGGACTTGATGTTTGCCTCGCAATAATGAATGTGTTATATGATGGCTTCAATGATTCGAAATACAGGCCGTGTCCGTTACTCAGGAAATACGTCGACGCTGGATGGCTCGGGCGCAAGACGGGGAAGGGCTTTTATCAATACTGACGAGCGGCAGAACATGAACGGCTGACCTGAAACTGACTGCTGGAGCCCCTTTCAAAGCAGCAGGAACGGGACTCGTCAGGGTGGTGTAACAAACGATGATTTTTTGTCAGCAATGCTCTCATTCGAATTCCTACAATCGTGAGACCTGTGCGTCGTGTGGCGCGCGCCTGTTGATAATTACGAACACTCGAACCGCGACGGCGTATGGGGGGATCGAAAGTCTCCTCAGGCCAACGCTGGAAGAGCATCTCCTCGAAAGGATCAGCACGCTCGAGAGCGAGTTGAACGGTGCCCAGGAGCGCCTGGAGCTTGTTGTCGACCTCATCCAACGCCAGGCAACAAGCGGGCTGTATGATCATGCGATGCTCGACGCGCTTGTTGAACACCTGTCCGAGCGTGGCGCCGTCGAGGGAGGAAAGCTCGAGACCTTGTGGCGTGATCGAATCGCCGAGCACTATGAAGAAGCAAACGAGCAGGAGGAACTCGACAAGCGCGTAGAGCACATGCTCAGCGGATTTGGCGGCGAGAACTTTGACTTGTTTGCGCGGCTCCTCGACACCGGCGCCGATTTGATCACGGAAGGAAATCTTAAGCGCGGCATTCGATATTTCGAAAAGGCGATGGTGCTGGATCCGTCGAATGTTGCGGTGGCTTTGTTTGTCGGCGAACACTTCTTCCGTCTCAATAAGACCGTGCTTGCTCGAGCGTACCTCGAACGCGCGATACAGGAACACGCGGACAACTACACAGCACAGTTGATGCTTGGGATTATTTGCGGCGATGACGGAGATCTGGAGTCAGCGAAACGTCATTTGACTCAGTCTCTGAAAATCAGGAGGAATTCGTTCGCCGCGCACTATGGACTCGGGCGAATCCTGGTCAGCGAGGGCAAGGTCAAGGAGGCGTTGATACATCTGAAGCGCGCGCTGAGTCTTAAGCCGACGCCCGAGATGCACTACCTCGTAGGCCGGGCGTATCTCGAACAAGGGCGCACCGATATCGCTGTTAGACATCTGCGCCGCTGCATTGACATGGATCCGAAATTCGACGCAGCGCTCTATCACCTCGGCTTAATTTATTTGCATCAGGAGAATCTGCTTCTTGCGCAGGAACATTTTCGGGCGGCCTATGAGATAAACCCGCGTGAGTCTCGCTACCGGACTGCGCTGCGGGCCAGGAAAGCCGGGCAACTCGCGCCGCTTCCGGTATTCGGAAGGGCCGCGGTGTCGAAGCGCAAAGTCGTCAACGGTAGTGACATGCGGCTGGCCGAACTCCTCAGAAGCGATCTTTTAGAGATCCATAAGGCCGTCGCTAACGACAGAAAAGGGCAAAAGCGGGGATAGCTGCTCCGTCATTAATCAGAAAAGGCAAAGGTGGGAAACATTCCCACCTTTGCCTTTTTCAGTATGTCGATCGATCGATCAGTGTGCGGTCGGACTATCGTGCGAACGACTGCCGTTTGGTAGCACCAATACGCTGCGGCAATCGGTGCCGAACGCGGTGTTGGTATCGGCGGTCAGACTGTAGACATCAAAACCGAGCGAGTCCAAATAGGTTGCCAGATCGTTGCTCGAGGAAATGTATAATGCTGATTCGTGCCCCAGGTATTCGGTTATCTCAAGGAGCCGCTCGATGACTTCAATTGGTTCAAATGTTCTTGCGGGATCTCGGAAGCTAGCCATCTGTAAACTCCTTTCATCGGTGATACGAGCCATCTGACGGATTAGTTTTACAGGCCCTCTTAAGATGCTCCTTGCAGCCAGCAAGTTGGTTTTCAAAACCAATCCGCAAAGGTAGAACGGCGAGTGCTAAACACCTTGCGCGAATGTGGGGCAGATTCGGAACGCCAGAGCGCTAACAAAGAGAAATCGAGGGCTCGAACCAGACATTGTTACGAAATGATTGTTTCTGTCCTGCCTAATCGCCGTCGCTTGATTTAACCTTCGAAGGTGTAGTCTCCGGTTTTTTCTCGCTTACTTTCTCGGCTGTATCTGTGCTTGTTGCGGTGCTTTTGCCGGGATAGTCTGTCTTGTACCAACCCGATCCCTTGAGTTGGAAGCTGGTGCGCGAGACTTTCTTCTCGAGCTTCCCCCGGCACTTCGAGCATCGTTTGGGTGGTGCATCTCCAACCTTTTGAATCATCTCGGTCTGCGAACCACACTTCACACAGGCATACTCATAGATCGGCATAACCCGAAGGATCCCTCCGACAAAATCAACTCGCTTCGATGTTAGCATCACGAATGGGGCTCATCAACTCGACTCACAGATGCCGTCGAAGATAATTGACCAGCTTATAGCCGGCGTAGTACTTGTAGGGCGCGCGTCCCAATGAGTAATGCCCACATCGGACAATCGCGCGATCGAACGCCACGTTGTGCCGCTCGCATTCCTGGAACAAGAGCGCGGATAATTCGGGCGTAAACGACAGGTCATACCGGGCTGAAATGAGCAGTGCCCGCCGCGAATCTCCAGCGAGACGCGGCACATAAGAATTTGGGCTGATCGCCAGGAATGCCTTTCTAACTTGCTCCTTGTTCAGTTCGTCTTCGAGCGCTTGCCTGACATGAGCCGTGGTCAATCCGTCCCACACCACGTCCCCAAAGTAACTCGAGACGTGATTGAACACCGCTGCCTTGATCCGGTTTTCATGAATGAAAGTCAAGAAGCCAATGCACGAACCGAGGCTGGTGCCGGCCAATCCGATCCGCTCATACCCCTGTGCTTCCAACCAACGAACCGCCGCGCGGGTATCAATAACCGCTTGCCGGTTTGCCTGGAGCGTGCGCCCCAGATTTGCGCTAACCATGTAATCAGCCCGCTCGAATCCCGGCAGCATTCTCCTATCGTGATAAGGCAAGCTCAGCCGCAACGCGGCAATTCCCGCGCGGTTCAGAAGCCCGCAGAGCGCGGCGTGCTCGTGAATCTTGGCGTTCCAGTGAGGCAGCACAACAACCGCGCGGCCCCGCGCTCTTGCGACTTCGCGCACTCGATCCACGGCTGGTTTCGAGTTTCTTCCGAGTACAGGAAAGTACCGAGCATGAACGGTGTTGTTCTGGTCGAACGGCGTTGTAACCGCACTTGGAAAGGTGAGCCAGGAATCTTCCATCGAAGCGCGCGGGACGCCATCATAGGCAAAGAACTGATCGCTTTCGGCAATTGCTTTGTCGTTATATTTGAAGATCAGCTCGAGACTGCCACCGTTGCCGTTCGAATCCGCAGCAGCGCCATTGCGATTCAAAAACTCCGCGCCCCATTCAAACGGTCTAACTACGCGAACATTGTCGGTTCGTGACAGTTTGCGCTCCCACTTATGAATCAGGTTTCTGAGCATATAAGAGAGTAGTTCATTATCCGGCAATCAGACAAAGCGAATTCCTGGATACTCGCATCGTTGGAAGCCGCAACGCAAAATTCCCGCGAGAATTCCGAATATCGCGGACGCCGTCTACGTCTAATCTAATAGGGAGCTTTATGAGCGCACCAATTAGTGAGTACAAACAGGGAGAAGGAATCCCACTCGTCGTTTGCGTCAATGATTGCATGCTCGATTGCGGCCAGCCGGCATCAGAACTCATGCCGATATGTTTTCGGGTGCAGTGCGCGTTTGCGGTCATGCGATGGGGACCCGGCGCGGCGCCGTTGGCGGCCTTGCACTCGGATGTGGTCTCCAATTCGGGATCTCATCGGCTACTTTGAGTTGCCACTTTCCTGCTCACCGTTTTATCATAATCCCGATGTTCGCGGCCTTGTTACAACTCAAGCTCAGCCTTCTCAACCCGTTGCTGGTGTGAGCGGAATGAGTCCGCCAGCCGGTAAACGGGTTCCAACCAGTTCCTCTCTTTCCGAAAAACATGACAGAATCGTTACGACGACCATGAAAGACAAATACTTTCCACAAGAGATCGAGCAGAAGTGGCAGAAACGCTGGGCTGATGAGAAGACATTTGAAGTCCGGGAGGACGCGAGCCGCGAGAAATTCTACTGCCTCGAGATGCTGGCCTACACGTCAGGCCGCGCGCACATCGGACACGTTTCAAACTTCTCGATCGGCGACGCGCTGGCGTGGTACAAGCGGCTGCGTGGGTTCAACGTGCTCCATCCGTTTGGCTGGGACGCATTCGGACAGCCCGCCGAAACCGCGGCCATCAAAGACGGCACGGATCCTGAGAAGTTCACTCGCGATGCAATCGCTTACATGAAGTGGCAGTTCCAGCGGATGGGTCTGAGCTACGACTGGTCCCGCGAAATCGCAAGCTGCGACCCCGAATACTACAAGTGGAATCAGTGGTTCTTCACTCGAATGTGGGGGCGCGGGATGCTCTATCGCAAACTCGCGCCGGTCAACTGGTGTCCGAAGGAAGACATATCGCTGTCCAACGAACAGGCATCGGGCGGAGTCTGCTGGCGATGCAACACACCGGTGATCCAGAAGCAATTGATGCAGTGGTTCGCCCGAATCACCGACTACGCCGATCAGTTGCTGGACGATCTCGAAAAGCTCGAAGGCAAGTGGCCCGAGCGCGTGGTCTCGATGCAACGCAATTGGATTGGCCGCAGCCGCGGCACCGAGGTGACTTTTCAAATAGCCGATTCGAACGACTCGATCACGGTGTTCACGACTCGCATCGACACGATCTTCGGCGCGAACGCGATCATACTGGCGCCGGAGCACACGCTTCTGGCCAAGGTCCTCGAAGGCAAGCCGCAGCGAAACGAAGTTCTCGACTTCGCGGAAAAGCTCAAGCAAGAGCAGCGCAGTGGGCGAGTCGACGAGTTGGAAAAACGCGGCAAGTTTACCGGCGCCTTCGCTGTCAATCCGTTCAATCAGGAGCGGCTGCCAATCTGGATCGCGAACTTCGTGCTCGCCCAGTACGGCACTGGCGCGATCATGGCGGTGCCTTCGGGCGATCAGCGCGACTTCGAATTCTCGCGCAAGTACAATCTCCCGTTTCGCCAGATCAAACTGAACGTTGAAGGCCGCGAGATCCCGGCCGAAGAAATGGAAGTGCCCGATGAATCGTGGACCACCACGGTCAACAGCGGTCAGTGGAGCGGGTTGTCTTCGGAGGACGCAAACCGCCAGATGTCAGAGTACGCCGAAGCTCATGGGTTTGGGCGAGGCGCAATTACCTACAAGCTGCGCGACTGGGGAATCTCGCGGCAACGCTACTGGGGGACGCCCGTTCCGATGATTCATTGTGAGAGGGACGGCATTGTGCCGGTTCCCGACGATCAACTGCCGGTCGTGCTGCCGAAGGGCGTGAACCTGAAAGTCGAAGGCGGATCGCCGCTTGATCATGTTCCGGAGTTCGTCAACGTGAGCTGCCCGAAGTGCGGGGGTCCGGCCAAACGCGATACGGACACGATGGACACGTTTATGGATTCGAATTGGTACTACTTACGGTATTGCGATCCGCATAACGACACACAGCCTTTCGATCCTGAGAAAGTCGCTTACTGGTTTCCAGTCGATCAATACATCGGCGGCATCGAGCACGCAGTGCTTCACTTGATTTATACGCGTTACTTTACGAAGGTCATGCGCGATTTGGGCTTGGTGAAGTTCGATGAACCGGTCGCGCGGTTGCTGACGCAGGGAATGATCAACAAGGAGACCTATGCGTGTCCCGAACATGAGTGGTTGTTTCCGGAGCAGGTAACCGATCAGAAGACCTGCTCGATATGCGGGCGAGAAGTGATCACCGGCCGCGTCGAGAAGATGTCGAAGTCCAAGAAGAACGCGGTCGATCCGATCGAGATGATCAACATCCACGGCGCGGACGCGCTCAAGTTGTTTGTGCTGTTCGCGGGTCCGCCAGAGAAGGACAAAGAGTGGTCGGACACCGGCGTTGAAGGCGCGGCCCGCTACCTGCAGCGCGTGTGGCGAATCGCACACAAGTGGCAGAGCCGGATAATCGAATCAAACGGCTCGTCGAGTGCGCAACACGATCTTAAGGATTATCAACGACAATTGCGCCGCCGCACGCATCAGCTCGTCAAAGCGATAACTGAGAACTTTGAAGAGCGGCTGCACTTGAACACATGCATCTCATCGCTGATGGAGTTGACCAACGAGATCTACACGTTTGATCAAAGTGTGGAAAAGAACGCCGGCCCGAGCGAACTCGACGTAGAAGTTGCTCGAGAAGCACTGAGCGCGTTGATACCGATGCTTGCGCCGTTTGCTGCGCACATCGCGGAGGAGTTGTGGGAGAGCCTCGGCCATTCAGAGAATTTGACACGCGCTGAGTGGCCCGGCTTCAGCGAGGAGCTTGCGCGAGAGGAAGAAATCGAAGTCGCCGTCCAGGTGAACGGCAAACTACGCACCCGGATATTCGCTCAAGCCGATGCGCCGGATGACCGGTTGCGCGAGGCTGCCCTCGCCGACGAGAAGGTCAAGGCTGCAACCGCCGGCCGCGATATCGCCAAGGTGATTGTCATACCGCGGAAGCTGGTCAATATAGTAATCAAGTAATTGAGTTTAATTGAGTCTGTAATGGGCGGCAGGATCGGCGCCGAGATAACATCGGCGCCGACCTCCTTCCTTTCCCGCCCCACGGTGCTCCCGCTCCGCGCGCGATCTACCGATCACCGGTGATCACTTCTTCGGCGCCTCGTCATCTTTCTCTCTTTGCTCTTCGGCGGTCTCGCCGGGTCCCAGCGGTTTCGGCTGTTTCTTCGGTTCCTTGGGCTCTTCCTCCGGGGCCTTGCCGGCTGATCGCAAGTTCATAAACTTGTTGAGCAGATCGAACCAGAAGGGAGCGCCGAGCGAGGCGGCAAAACCTGTCAGCAACCATCCGATAATGTGGTATCGCAGAGTATCCCACCACAACGCTCCCCAACGTACCGGTCTTTTAAAATCTGGTTTGTCTGGTTCTGGGGACTCTTTCGTTCCTGGAATCCAACCCGGCCACTTGCGAAGGCCCGGGACGGGCTCGTCAGTCCAGCCAATCGGCAAGCCGAGTCCCCCGAGCTGTTTTATCCTGTCTTCGATTTCTTTCTTTGAGTCGGTGTTAGCTTCCGGCTTTGTCTTCGCCAGTTCCTGAGCCTGGGCTACGAGCGAGTCGCGCAGGGCCGAGTCATTGGCGAGAGTCCTCGCTATCAGGAAAGTATCTACGTTGAGCGCAACGGCGAAGACAATGCCAAGCGCCACGTGAATGAACTGGGTTCTTCTTTTATACCAGCCACTGACCCTGTCCATGGAGTTATTGAACCAAACCTCGATGTTGGTTTTAAGTTTCTCAAGATCCTGTTCTGCCTCTTCCGCGAGAACAGTAAGAGATTTCCTCAGCTCTTCGTTTGGCAGGCTATCAATCAAAGCCTTGACCTGCGTTTTATCGAGAGCTTTCCCATCCAGTTTCGAAATCACATCGATCAGTGAAAGCGCGAACGTACGGGAAGGAATGTACGAAGGTTTTTCGCCGGGTTGTGACAGCGAATTTACCAGCGGATGCTCGTAGATCTTTTTCGTGAGATCCTCACCCGGCTTGGCGGAGTCATTGGTTGAGCGCGGGTGCAAGAGATTGCGAATCCCCGTTTCAAGGTTGCTTGCGCGTAACTTCAACTTGGAAGCTATCAATTCGCTCACGGCGGTGACGATGAGACTCATCACCAAAAAAACGAAAATCAAACCGATAGCCACGTCGAGTATCGCTGAACCAAACATTTCGGGCCTCCTTTTAGCGGCCTGTGGCCGTTAAGATCGTCAGCGTTCGCGGTCTTCGGACCGGTGACCAGAATTCCGCGGAACGCCGCGTGATTTTGAGAACATCGTGAATCGCTACAATCACAGAGAATCCCCAACTTTTTCCCCTGGCTTTGAGAAGAAGACAACCTGATTCTGTCAGTAACTGCTGGAAAAGATGGCGCGAGAGTAGCACATCGAACAAATCAGAACAACAACAATAATCACATAAACAGCAGCGTTGATTCCGCTGCTTGTCTCAATCGCTTTCGGAAGGCTAAGATCACCGTGACATGCTTAAGGCGATACTCTTGGCCGTCACGCTCTCAATGATCGTCAACGTGTGCGGCTATAAGCAGGCGGGCAAGGGCAAGAGCCTGCCCGCGGACATCAAGACGATCGCAATTCCCGTCTTTCAAAATACGAGCCTCAAGTATCGAGTCGAACAACGCTTCACGAACGCGGTAATCGAAGAGGTGCTCAAGCGAGCGCGCGGGCTTCGCGTGGTTACCCAACCGGAAGGCGCGGATGCCGTAATCAACGGCGACATTCGAGGCTTTCGCGCTTCGGGTTCGATCCTCGATGACCGCGGCCGCACGCGAGTCTGGGATGTTCGAATCATCATCAGCGTAGTCGTGCGCGATCTTCGAAATCACAAGATACTCTTCGAAAATCCGCGGATGGTATTCGAGGGCGAGTACGAACTCTCAGACGATCCTCAATCGTTCTTCAACGAGGAGAATCCGGCGGTTGACCGCATCGCAAAAGAATTCGCGCAGACCATAATCACAACAATCCTGGAAGGACAGTGAGTCGATCAACAAAAAATGAAGGGATCAGTTTTGAAGCGTTGCGCCAGCAGGTAGATGGCGGTCAAATCGCCCCGATTTATCTGTTTATCGGCGAAGAACGCCGTCTGCACGAAGAAGCGCTCAAGATGCTTTTCGAAACTATCGACCCCGCGCTGCGCCCGTTCAACGCCGCAATGTTTACAATCGGCAGCGACAACGGCACCGGCTCAAAGACTACGATTGCGCAGGCTCTGGATGCGGCGAATCAGATGCCGATGATGTCCACGCGTCGAATAGTCGTCATTCGCGACTTCGACAAAATCAAAGAAGACGAACAGGACCAGGTTTTCAGTTACCTCAAGAATCCGTCGCCCACAACGACCGTTGTGTTTCAGGCGCCGTTTCCGGATAAGAGGCGAAAACTAACGATGTCGCTTCTGAAGTCGTGCACGGTGACGGCGCTTGATGCGTTTGACGATCAGCGCGCAACGCGGTGGGCGTCGGATTACTTGAAAGAGTTGCGTTGTCGTATCGACGCGGATGCTCTTCGATTGCTGATCGGGCTGACGGGCTCAGGGCTCACGAGATTGGCGAACGAGCTTGAGAAGCTCGCCGCCTACGCCGATGGCGGCACTATCGACAGAGCGGCGGTTGAGGAATTAGTACCGCGAGTCCGCGAGCACAATGGTTGGGAGCTGTGGGATGCGATCGGCGCCGGCGATCGCAAACGCGCCTTGAGACTAATGTATCACCTGCTTGAAGACAGTGATCCGCTTCCAATACTCGGATCGATCGCGAGTTACTACAGGAAGTTGCTGATCGGCAAGGATCTGATGGACAGCGGAGCCTCTACTGACGCAATAAAAAAAGCGACCGGTCAGTGGAGCCCGAGCTACTTCAAAGGTGTGCGCCGGTCGCCGCGCGAGGGGTTTGTAAGGGGACTCGAACGAATCGCTCAAGTGGACAACGCGATAAAGAACTCCGAGGGTACACCTCGGCTTCAGATGCAGTATCTGATCGCTGAATTAACTTTGCCGCCTGCTACGCGAAAGAGTATATAAATTGTCGGAGGAGAACATGGCCATCTTTGCTCATCAGGAGAATCCGCTCAACGACCAGGAGTGGGAAAACATCAAGGCTGTTGTGATCGGCGTCGCGCGTCGAAAACTGGTCGGCCGCCGGATCGTCGATCTGCACGGACCGCTTGGCGCCGGCGTTCAGACGATCGTTCACGACCACTTCGCTGGAACGCAGATCGGGCGGATAGGCTTGTTGGGCGAAGAAGAATCCGATCCCATTCGCTCGGTGCGCCGCGAAAGCGGAATCATTCCGCTGATCTACAAAGATTTCATTCTTCATTGGCGCGACATAGAAACTTCGAGGCAAGCCGGAACGCCGCTCGACGCAGCGGCTGCCGCGGCCGCCGCGGCTTTTTGTGCCGACGCCGAAGACGATTTGATTTTCAACGGCAACGCCGAGATGGGTTACGAAGGATTGATGGTTGTCGACGGGCGGCGAACAATGAAACGCCGGAACTGGGCCGAACCGGGCAATCCTTTTGCTGATGTTGTCGATGCGACCCACGCGATGGTTGAGGACGGTTTCTACGGGCCCTATGCGATGGTCGTAAGCCCTGTCTTGTATACCCAGATGCATCAGGTCCACCCCGGCACCGGAGTAATCGAGATTGAGCACATCCGGCAACTGGTAACCGATGGTGTGTATCAATCAGCCCTGATCGAGGACGGATTTGGAATGATTGTGGCAACCGGGACCCAGAATTTCGATCTTGCGGTGGCTCAGGATTTGAACGTCGCTTATCTCGGTGCCCAGAATATGAACCATCCATTCCGCGTCTTCGAATCTGTTTATTTGAGGATCAAACGGCACGGTTCGATTTGCACACTTGAACCGACCGGCGGTTCGAAGACCTCGGCGAAGAAGAAGTGATATGAAGGTTCAGCCAGGATCAAAGAAGCGGCCCATCTCGCAAGTGAGATGGGCCGCTCGTGTTTAGGACTCTTTGTCGTTTGACGCCGGTCTAGCCAGCCATTCCATTCACGTTCGTAGTTAGCCGCGATTTGTAACGGGCTGCCGCGTTGCGGTGAATGATTCCCTTTTGAATCGATTTATCGATCAACGAAACGGTTGCGGTAAGCAGCGACTGTGCTTCTGTGCGCTCACCCGCGTCGATCGCGGCTCGAAGTTTCTTTATCTCGGTTCGGAGCCGGCTGCGATTTTTCCGATTTGCTTCGTTTCTTCTCGCGGACTGCCGCACCCGCTTCTCCGCTGACTTATGATTGGCCATGCTGTCGGTATCTCCTCTTTACTACGAACAATCTTGTTTCAAAAAAGAGTAGTAGGATAGCGGGCGCGGCGAAGGAGTGTCAAGGAAGACGCGCTCGCGCTCGCTCATTCCTTCCCGAAGCGCGTCACAGTGAACCTTTCTACGCGAACCGGCGTCCCCGGTCGGATCCCAGCTTTAGAATGTACCGCCAGCCACTGGTCTTCGACTGAGTTGATTCCTTCGATTCGCGGGAGCAATAGCCCTCTGTGTTTGCCGTCGAGCGTTTCGATGATGACTCCGAACACCGAGGGTTCCAGATCCTCGGGCCCGCGTGCGCTTTCGGGAGGTGATAAAACATCGACGCCGTACTTTAGTTCGGGCAATTCGATCGCGGTGACAGGCAGGAATCGCGGGTCGCGAGTCGCAGCGCCGATCGCGTTGTAAATGACCTCTTCGGCTACGTTGTTGCAAGCGGGGGCGATGGTCCCGATGCAGCCTCGCAGTTGACCATCCGAAGTCCTGAGAGTAACGAATACGCCTGCTCGCGTCGCAAGCACGCCGTCCGGATCGTCGGGCGGCTTGATAACGATCCGATCTCGCGTGAAGGCTTCAACCGCAAGTCGCGCGAGTTCCTGGGGCAAGATGTTGTTTGGAGGAAGGTTCATAGTTGATCAGAGTGAAACGTGAAACGTGATGAGTGAAATGTGATGCGTGATGCGTGATGCGTGAAACGTGAAACCAGAAACGTGAGAACAGAACGCATCACTCCCGCATCACTCTTCACGCTTCACGCATCACGTTTCACGCATCACGTTTCACTCCTCACGCATCACGATTCGCATCAGCGAGCACGGCTACCATGTAACCCACTCCGTACGGTCCTTCATAACTAAGCACCTCATGATCACGCAACTCTTCGCCGACTGTTCCCAGCGCGACGATGATCGATCGATATCCGCATTCGCCTGCGCGGGTCCTCAGGTCCGGATCGATATTGATTACGTCTCCGGAGTCTCCGCGCCCGATTGCATCGACAATCTGCTCGTCGAATAAATGAGCGGCCGGCTCATACTCGTAAGGCCCGCCGACAATCAATCGATGGCTCAGGTCTCCGCTTGCGACCAGCGCTACTCTTCGATTGATCGAGCGCGCCGCCGCCCCGATCGCGCGTCCGAAGGCCAAATGCTTTTCGTTAGTCTGATGCGTAAACCCGATCACCACCGCCGGGCCGCGCCATCCTGCTTCGTGCAGGTAATACAAGGGGACCAACGCTCCGTGATCGAGTGGATAGTGGCGATCCAGTTCACGCAGCTCGACTCCCTCTTCCGCCGCGGCAACTCTCATCGCACCGAGCATCGCGACGTCATTAGGAAAAGAAAGACGGACATCAGGCGCATAAAACTCACGGAAGTCACCCTCGAGCTGAAGCGTGGAACGCGCCGTGAACGCATCGGGATCGAGAGGAGAATGCGGTGATATGACAACGACAGTATCCGGTTCGGCAAGGATGAGCCGCCGTGAGAATTCCCGCAGCGCGAGCTGCGAGCGAGCGACGCTCTCGATGCGGGCCCCGCCGATTTCAGGAACGAGAAGAGGCGGGTGAGGCGCAACGCCGGCGAACACTACGCGGCCAGGCATGACTTCCTCCTCTGAAACAGATTGCTAACGCGCCGGTTCAATGCCGGGCAAATCATAACGCCGGTGAGGAACCAGTTCAACTGGACCCCGAAAAGATAGAAAGAAGACACTGTGATCGTGTTTGTGTCTATGTTAGAGTGCCTCAGCTCCCGCCCCAATTGAAAAGAGATCAGGAAGAAAATGGCAAAGACCACCCCGACTGAGTTCGATCCCGAGAGCGCAATAATTGACGCCGACTTGCTGGTGAAGTATCGAATGGTCAACCGCGCGGTCGAAACACTCGAACGCGCGATCGACAGCGCGCCGCGTCACGTCGGATTGCGCGAGAAGCTTCGCGAGATCCTCATCGATGCCGGCCGTCGCGATCAAGCGGCACAGCACTGTTTGGCGCTGGCGAGCTTGCACATTTCGGCAGGTGATCTGGATAGCGCGAATGAAAGACTGCTCGAAGCGAAGCGGCTCGATCCGCGAGTATCGGTGACTGGTCAACTGCGCGATACCGGATCGGTGGAGACGGCTCCGGCACGCACGCAAAGGATACTCTCCGGCAGTCTCGCCGATGTCAGTTTGTTCGACATCATACAGATAATCGAGAACAGCCGTTTGACCGGTGTGCTGACGACGACTTCTTCGGCGGTCAGCGGCGAGATCCACTTCGATGAAGGGCTGGTCGTGGGCGCCAAATCAGGAATGGACTTTGGAAGAAAAGCGCTGAGTCAATTTGCGGGAGCGGCCGATGGCAGTTTTGATTTCGAAAAAACCACCGAGACCTACGACCGGACTATTCAGACTACAAGCAACACAGCGCTGATTCTGGACATGCTGCGCATACAGGATGAGGAAGATCACGGTCTCGGAAAGCTGGACACGCTGCAATAATCGAATATTCGAAACAAAGAGAAGAGGCGAATGTGATGGGCTTTCAGCCGCCGATCATATTCGCCTCTTGTGTTCGCAGTATGGTGGTTCCTAAGGCTTGGCCGGCGCCTTTGGCGCAGCCGTTGTCACCGGATTTGCTTTGTTGTACTCGCTGATAAAATCCTGAGTAACATCAGCGCGCCGATCGAACCAAAGCACAGTCCCCGACTGAATCGCATTTGCGATATCGACCAGCACGACGATACCGCGCTTCGCCGTGTAATCCTCCGCGAACTTTCCGAGTTTGCCCGTGATGGGCTCGAAGGCTTTATCACGCGCCCGTCCGGCGTCAGCCTGAAGATCTTCAGACTTGCGCTGGTATTCGCGCTTCATACTCTCGAGGTTCTCGGTCATCTCCGCTACTCGCGCGGCAGCCAGCACACCGCCCTGTGACTTCAACGTAGTTTCAAGAGCGTTGATCCGGTCCGCCAATCCCTGAACATCCTTCACACGGGGCTCGAACTGTCGATTGAGACTTTCGACTTTGTCCTTAAACTCCGCGACTTGTTCCTGGAAGAGACCGGTATTTACAACCGCAATCTTTCCCTTGGGAAGTACAGCGGGCGCGGCTGGTTTTTGCGCGGCGGCAGCAGGCTGCTGTGCGAACGCTGTACCATCTGGCGATGCAAGCGCGAGAATTATTACTGAGAGTTTGAATAGCTTCATAGGATTCCTTTCACTCACGCTAGGGTTTCGCCGGGGGCTTGACCGGAGGTTTGGCAGGCTGCGCTGCAGGTTGAGCCCCGCCGGGAACCGGATTGGCTTTGTTGTATTCGGTGACAAAGTCCTCCGTTATGTCCGCGCCGGGGTTCCAATAGGCAAGCGACCCCGTTTGAGCTGCGCCCGCCAGGTTGATGACCAGAACTATGTTGCGCTGAGTCGCATACGTATTGAGAAACTGGGAGAGTTTATCGCGGATCGGTTTTGTTGATGCATCAAGCGCCTTCTCGGCGTCCGAGTTGAGGTCCTCCTGCTCTCGCTCACCGCGTTTCTTCGTCTCGGTGTAGCTGGCCTGAAGTTCCTGATACTTGTCCGCGGTCAACACGTTCTGTTTTGTTCGCAGATCGTTTTCCATTCCCTTTAGCTGTTCAGCCAATGTCTGTAGTTTTTGAAAGCGATCCTTGAACTGGTTATTGACCTGATCGTACTTGACCTTTAATTCGCCGATCTGGCCCGGGAATACCTGGGTGTTGATGACGGCTACTTTTCCATCGGGGAGAGCGGCGCCAATGCCGGCTTGCGTGGCCTGTTGACCAGAAGCAGCCGCGGTCATCGCCGCCAATACTATCGCCGCAAACGCGGCTAACTTACTCTTAAGCATACAGACTCCTATGTCCTCTTGAATGTGCCGCGGTGACAGCGACCGTCTGCGGCCGTTTGCAAAATCCTGATTATAGCAGCGCCGCTTCTGACCTTAGAAGAGGCAAATCAACAAATCTGACGGACCTAAAAAGTACGACCAACCGAAAACCGAATCGCCCGCTTCTGTTCAAAGAAGAACGGATTCTGGGCGGTTTGAGTCCTCGCATTCGGATTCCACGCGAATATCAGACGAAACGGCACATTGATAACGGGCACCTGAACTCGCAACTCACCGCCATAGCTGTAGCGATAGTTATCGAATATCCCGCTGGTAGCTTGCGAAAGCTGCACGTTTCTGGAGGTCTGGGTGTCGCCTCGGATGAACACCGAGCGGAACCCCGGCGGCAACCCGCCTTGATTTTCAGGCGGGGCGGCCCTTCTTAACTCGCGTTGTGAAGCGATCTCACCGCGTGGATTCAAAACGACGGGAAACACATTCAGAATGCGGTCGGGAAGAAATTCGGAACGCTCGAATTGATCGGAGATGGAACGAAGATTGAACGCAGACCCGATATCGAAATAGGGCGCAAACTGGAGCGGACCGATGATCGGTATTCGATATTCGACGTTGAACAGGGCCTCAGTGTCGCCGCCGATAAACGCCGGAAAATTCCCAATCGAATTGTCGACGACATTCTGAAACACGAACTGATCAAGCACGCTGGGCGCAACACTGTTTCCGTTTGAACGGCCCGGCTTTCGCACCTTGAGCGTCTCGCCCGTTAACACATCGGTAGCGTGAACATTGCGCGACGTCACTGTTGTGAGAACCGGCGCCGTAGGCGAAATGCTGCGAATATTGTATCCGCGAATGTCCTGTTCGCCTCCGAGGAAAAAGCGCGCGAACAGCGGCGTGCCGCCGACGAAAGACAGAGAGTTCGACTCGAAGCGGCTTCCAAACGGGCTGATGTGACCAAACAGGAATCGCAATCCGAAGGTTCGAGTCGGCCTTCCGGCCTCGAGCCTCGCGCGGGCTTCGCGTCCGGCAAAGAACGGCCGGAAGAGCTTGTACTCGAAGGTCGGCGCAAAAGTGTTCACCTTGCCGCCCAGCGGTCCGCCAGTCAACGCGGCAAACAGGGTTATCGATTGCCCTTTGGTAGGATCGAGCGATGAATTCAGGGTGTTATAGGAAATCGACGGCGTCACCGTTGACTGAGTCACCCCGGTCTGACGAAACGTAACGAGTATGTCATTCTTTGGATCGGTGTCTCTGTTGACCGCCGGGTCAATGATGTCAGTACTCTGGAATGAATACGACAGTCCCAGCCTGATAAACCGTCCCATGCGCAGACGCTTCGCAAAGTAACTCAGCGGCGCGTTCGCGCTGACCGACGCACCCTTCGTTCGTTGCGTGAATAGTGAGTTCCCGCTAAAGGTCCCAAAGAAATTCTCCTGGTTTACCGCGCCGAAACCCTGGCCGAGAAATTGATAATCCTGATAGAACACATTGAAGCCGATGCTGATCGGCCGTCCGCGCACGTAAGGCTCGGTAAACCCGAACGAGATGATCTTCTGCAGATTGCCCGTCGCAACGTTGAACGACAACGACTCGCCATAGCCGAGCAGATTGTTGGTCGAGTAGTTAATCCCAATGTATGAGCCGCCGATGCCCGACACTCCGCCGGTGAAGCTTATTTGCTGCCGGCCTTTTTCCTGAATCTTCAAAGTGAGGTCGACCTGGCCCTCTTTCTCGTTTGTGTTGATTGTCGCATCTTCCTTCTTTACCTGGTCGAAGTATCCGAGCTGATTCAGACGAAGCACACTGAGGTCCCACAACTGTTCGTTGTATCGCTCGCCCTCGTTCAGTAGCACTTCGCGGCGCAGCACGTTGTCTCGGGTGAATGTGTTGCCGATAAACTCGAGCCGCCGAAGCGTGTACTGCTTGCCTTCCTCGATGGTGAATGTGAAATCAGCCGTTCCTTTTGTCGGGTCAGCCGGATCATCGTGAAACTCCGGCGTCGGATCCGCGCTGAACTGAATGTATCCTCGCGAGCCGTAGAGTTTCTTCAGGTTCTCGAGACCCTTGTTGATTACCGTGTAGCCTCGAACGACGTCACCCGTTTTCAAGCCAATCACCGACTTGACTTCGTCGGCGGTGAACTCGGTGTTGTCTTCAATCTTTACTTCTCCGGCGCGATATTGCCGGCCTTCGTCAACGGGAATGACTATCTTCAGCCCCTGTCCCTTATGACCGAACAAAGGGACCCAGGTGCCGACTTTGCCTACCTGCTCGACTCGCGGCTCGCCGAAACGCGCCTTCAAATAGCCATGATCAGCGTATGCCAGGACGCGCAACCGATCGAGATCGCTCTCGAGCTTTTCTTTGTGATAGATATCCTTCGAACTGAAGGTTGTGAACAGCCCAAGCTGTTTTACGAGTTTCATCTGACTTCGAAGGTGAGAACTGGAGAAAACCTTGTTGCCTTCGAACTCGACGGCCGCGACTCGAAAGCGAGGTCCTTCCTCGATCCTGAATGTAAGGGCGACGGCAGTTTGTGAAATGTCTTCCTTCACTGGATTGACCGTAGCTTCTGGACGTCCTTCATTTGCGAGAAGTTCCTTGATGACCGCCGCCGCGCGCCGCGCCTTCACCGCGTCGTATTGCGATTCCTTCGACAAGCCGACCGAGCGTTTTCGAAACTCCTCGAGCACCGTTGACTGCTGAACAGACTTGAGACCTTCGTACTTGATGTCGAGCAGCAACGGGCGCTCTTTGACTTCAAAGGTCACTATCTTGCCGCCGCGCGTTCCGTCTTCGGCGAAGACCTTCACATCCTCGAAGTGACCCTGCGCGTACAGTGCCCGGACATCGCGATCAAGCTGTACCGGATTATACGGATCTCCCTCTCGAGTACCGATCCAGATCTTGATTGTGGATTCGGGGATGCGCCGGTTTTGGCGAATAAGAACCTGCTCGACCAGTACATTCTGGGTACGGCTAGCGAAGACCGCCGGGTCGAGCCGGGCGATTCGTCCACTGATTGGCCAACTGATGACTGTTGCTGCGAGTGCTGCGATAACCCAAAGAACACGCTTACTCATAGATACAATGCACGCTCCCTAGAAAGTACTGAGTTCGTTTCGATCTTTTTTTCCGCGTTTCTTCTTCTTATGCCCTGCTAAGCGTTACTACTGCCGAATCCCACAACAACCGGAGGCCGTTCGGACGCGCACTAATGACTTTTTTTCTGGGTTGGCGCCGGCAGTTTGGCCTCTCATCGAAGTTAGAACGCTGGATTGACCGCTTATTGTAACAAAAATGCGGCGCGCAAAGCCAATTGCGTTAGGTAGTTTTAGGACGGGTACTTGCGAAGTACCCGAACGGTCTCAGCGGGAGAAAAAAGATGGTCATTCGGTCTTGGGGATTGTTAGTGAGAAGTGAATCGTCCCGTGTTCACTGAACCAGTAACTCGTCACCTAACTCTTCGAGCTCTACCGCTCGATAGCCCAGCGAGTCGTTGTCGAGAAACACTTCCACGACGGATGCTTCTCTGAAACTGCCGTCGATCAACGCTTCCGAGAGCGAATCCTCGACGTGCTTCTGCAACGCGCGGCGCAAAGGCCGGGCCCCGTACGTTCGATCCGAGCAGGTCTTCTCGACTATCCAGCGCCTCGCTTCCTCGGTCATCTGCACCTGAAGCTTGCGCCGAATAAGCGTGCGATTGAGCGCTGCCACCAGGAGACCCACTATTTCAAAGAGATCGGCGTCAGTGAGCGGCTCAAACACGATTATCTCGTCCAAACGATTCACGAACTCGGGATTGAATGTTTGCTTGACGGCCTGCATCACGCCTTCTTCGACCGTTTCCTGCTGCGTGCGCGACGACGCCTGAAATCCCATGTGTCCGCGCTTCTGTATGAACCGCGCGCCGATATTCGAAGTCATGATCAAGATCACGTTCTTGAAATCTACATGGTTTCCCAGAGAGTCCGCGAGCGTGCCGTCCTCGAGCACCTGAAGGAGTATGTTGAACAGATCGGGATGCGCCTTCTCTATTTCATCGAGCAGCACGACCGAATACGGGTTGCGTTTGACCTTCTCGGTTAACTGGCCGCCTTCTTCGTGTCCGACGTAGCCGGGTGGGCTGCCGATAAGCTTTGAGACCGAATGCTTCTCCATGTATTCGGACATATCGAACCGCAGCAAGGCGCGCTCCGACCCAAACAGGAATTCCGCCAGCGAGCGGGCAACTTCAGTTTTGCCGACTCCAGTCGGACCGAGGAAGAGAAACGATCCCACGGGGCGATTCGGATTCTTAAGCCCCGCGCGGCTCCGGCGAATCGCTCTCGACAACGCCGAGATCGCGCGGCTCTGGCTTACGATCCTCTTGTGCAATTCATCCTCGATGCGCATCAGCTTCGCGGACTCTTCTTCCTTAAGCGAGGTTATCGGGATGCCCGTCCATCGCGAAATGACTTCTTCGATGTCGTCGCGAGTGACAACAGGGAAGTGCTCGGGCACAAGATTGTGAGATTCCCGCAGCGTCGCCAAACGGTCGAGCTCTTCCTGTTCTTTCTTCTTGAATATCTTTGCGCGTTCGAAGTCTCGCTCGGCGGTTGCACGCTCGAACGCGGCAGTGTGGCGCCGCAGCTTGCGCTGGCAGTCGAGTATCTCAGCCGGCAAGTTGGCCTCGCGCAGCTTCACGCGCGCGCCGGCCTCGTCAACTATGTCAATTGCTTTGTCAGGCAGGAACCGATCTGGAATATACCGCTGTGATTGGTAGACCGAAGTTTCAATCGCATCCTGGGTGTATCGCACCTGATGAAAAGTCTCGTAACGATCCTTGACGCCTTCCAGGATCTTGACGGTTTCTGTTTCATTCGGAGGCGGTACCTTTACGGCCTGGAATCGGCGTTCGAGCGAGCGATCCTTTTCGATGGTCTTGCGAAACTCCGCGGGCGTCGTAGCGCCGATGCACTGGATCTCGCCGCGCGAAAGCGCGGGCTTCAGGATATTCGCGGCGTCGAGCGAGCCTTCGGCCGACCCGGCCCCCACTAGAGTGTGCAGCTCGTCGATGAAAATGATGTAGTGCGGGTTCTCGATCAACTCGCGCATGATCGTCTTGAGCCGCTCTTCAAACTGGCCGCGATACTTTGTGCCGGCGACGACCAGCGACAGATCGAGTGCAAGGATTCTTTTGTCTCGCAGAAAGGGAGGAACATCGCCGCTGATGATTCGCTGCGCGAGACCTTCGACGATTGCGGTTTTTCCTACTCCGGGCTCGCCGATCAGCACCGGGTTGTTTTTTGTGCGGCGGCAAAGGATTTGAATAACGCGTTCGGTTTCAGGTTCGCGGCCGATGAGCGGATCAAGCAGATCGTTGTTCGCGGCTTCGGTGAGGTCACGGCTGAATTCGGCAAGGTGCGGCGCGTCTTTTCGTTGAGATATCGCGCGTTCGTGATGCTGCGCCCGATTCAGGTCGTCGCGAATTTGATTGAGCCGCAAGCCTCGTTCGTAGAGTATCTCCGCAGCCGATGACTTGTCTTCGCGAAGTATGCCCAGCAGTAAATGCTCGGTGCCGATATGACGATGGCCCAGCCGTTCGCTCTCGTCGGCGGCGTAGCTCAGAACCCGTTTTGCGCTGGATGAGAGCGGCAGATCCACGGACGCGGACACCTTGTCGCGTAGCGCGGTGCGGGATTCAATCTCTCTTCGAATGGATTCGACGGTCGAATGAGGGCTGCGGAAGAATTTTTGGGTTAGCTGTTTGTCCTCGCGAAGCAGGCCCAGAAGAATGTGTTCGGATTGAATGGCCTCGGCGCCAAACTGGCTTGCCTCATATCGTGCGAAGAATATTACGCGGCGAGCCTTCTCGGTGTAGCGTTCGAACATACAAGTCCCGCTATGAGTTTATCGATTATTTCAACTGTCCATCCTCGAGGTGAAGCTCGCGGTCGCAGATCGAAGCAAGACGCTCGTTATGAGTCACGATCACTGAGGTCAGCTTCTGCGACGTGTGAATCTCCTTGAGAAGGTTATGAATGCTCTCACTTGTTTTGCTGTCGAGATCACCGGTCGGTTCGTCTGCCAGCAAGAGCCGCGGCGCGCCTGCCAATGCTCTTGCAATTGCCACTCTGGCTTGCTCGCCGCCTGACAGTTCGCCGGGCCTGTGCTCGGCGCGCTCCGCGAGCCCTACGCTTGCTAGCATCGTCTCGGCTCGCTCTCTCGCCACTCGATGGGAGCTTCGCCCAATCAGCAGTGGCATCATTGTATTCTCAACGGCAGTGAACTCGGGCAGCAGGTGATGAAATTGGAAGATGAAACCAATCTCCCCGTTCCGAAACCGCGCCAAGTCTACCTCAGCCAATTTGAAGATGTCAAATTTTCCAACTTTTACCGAGCCTGACGTCGGCCGGTCTAATCCACCTAACAGGTGCAATAGGGTCGATTTTCCAGCGCCCGACGGCCCGACCACCGCCACCATCTCACCTTCGGCGATCTCGATTCCCAAATTTTGAAACACGACGACGCGGCTGCGCCCTGACTCGTAAGTCTTCGTCAGCCCTTCCGCGCGAACAAAGGGAGACGCGGCGGCAGAGGGAGGAAGAGAGGGGGTGAGGGGGCGAGGGGGCGCGGGGGTGAAGTGGCGGCCCGATTCTCGGGTTTCTTTTGTTACTGATTCGTCGCTGCTCATGTTTCTCACTCGCCCCCTCTCCATGTCTCCCACTCGCCCCATCGTCTTTCTCATTCATACCTCAGCGCTTCGACGGGGTCGAGGCGAGCCGCGCTCAGCGATGGAAAGATCGTCGACAGAAAACTGATCGCGATTGTCACCGCCGCGACCACCAGCACATCGCTCCCGGTCGCGTGAAACGGAAGGTAGTCGAGCGCGTACGCGCCAGCCGGCAGCTTGATCCACTGATGCGCGTTCGCGAAATAACAAAAGCCGGTGCCGGCGATCACGCCGAAGATGATCCCAACGATCCCGATCGAAACGCCCTGCGCCATGAACAGGTACATCACACCGCGATTGGTCGCGCCCATCGATTTCAACACCGCGATGTCTCGATGCTTCTCCATCACGATCATTATCAGCACGGTTATGATGTTGAGCGCGGCGATTCCGATCACGATCAACAGCGCAACGCCTGTGAGATACTTCTCATAGCTGAGCGCGCTGTAGATCGGTGCATTCAATTGTTGCCAGTCCTGTACTTCAAAGTCGTCGCCCGCCGCTTTCAGAACCTCGCGGCCAATTTGGTTGACCGCATCAACATCGTCGACTTTCATCTGGATGATCTCGGCGACGTCTTCGGCGCCCGAAAGCCGCTGCGCCGCGTCGAGCGAGATGTATGCCCAGGTTGCGTCGTAGTCGCTCAGGCCCGATGCAAAGATGCCGCAGACTTTGAAGTCGCGATAACGCGGCGCGAGTCCAACCGGCGTCAGATGACCTTGAGGCGAGATCACCGTCGCGATATCCCCAACCTTCAGCCCGGTGCTAATCGCAAGCTCTCGTCCGATCACCATTCGATCGATCTTCGCTCCTGATTCAGGATCGATCTCAGGCTGGGAAAGCAGGGCCGCGTCGCCTTCGACGGTGAACTGAAAAACTTCATTGGCGTTTTTGGAAGCGCTCATGTCCGCGCCCTTGAGGACCGCGTATTGAGTGTCCTTCTCGCCCTGAACAAGCACTTGTTGATACAGCGTCGCAGAAGCAGAACGAATGTGAGGCAAGGCACTCAAGCTTCGGACAAGCTCGCGATAGTTTTCAATCGGCTCGCGTTGTTTGCGGGTCAGGTTAAGGTGAGCCGTGCCTGAAAGAATCTTTGCCTGAAACTCCTGCCGGAAACCGGTCATCATCGCCAGCACGATGATTAATGAAGCGACGCCCGCCGCGACCGCCGCAATCGCGATGATCGTGATAACCGAGATCATCACCTGTTTGCGTTTGGCGCGAAGATACCGGAGCGCGATGAAGAGTTCGTAAGGCATGGATTAGGTTACAGGGGAAAGGTCACAGGTTACAGGGACCAGGTCACAGCGTACAGGGTACAGGGAACAGGTCACAGCGTTAAGTTTATTGGAAACCGGACGGTTCCCGTGTTACCTGTCCCCTGTCACCTGTCCCCTGTCCCCTGTCCCCTGTCCCCTGTCACCTTTCTCCGGCCGCATATGTGGAAACAGAATCACATCGCGGATTGATCTCTGATTGGTGAGCAACATAACCAGCCGGTCGATGCCAACTCCTTCGCCAGCGGTCGGAGGCATCCCGCACGAGAGCGCGCGAATGTAATCCTCGTCGATCACCATCGCCTCGTCGTCGCCGCGCTCTCGCAGCTTCATCTGGGCCTCAAATCGTTTGCGTTGATCATCCGGATCGTTGATTTCGCAGAACGCGTTAGCGATTTCCATTCCGGCAATGAATAACTCGAAGCGATCCACGAATCGAGGATCGCTCTGATTCTGCTTTGACAGCGGCGACAGCTCGGTTGGGAATTCGGTGATGTAAGTTGGGTTGATCAATTGCGACTCTGCTACGTGCTCAAACACCTCGCCGAGCAAATGGCCATAATCGAGCGATCTCAAATGTGTAATTTGAGATTTGAGATTCTGGTCCTGTTCGGCCAATCGCAATACGCGTTCAGTGGTAGACACGTCTTCAACGGTCGGCCGCGCACTTTGATCGGGCCAGTAATGAACCACAGCCTCGCGCATGGTCAGCCGTTTCCACGGGCGTGCGAAGTCGATCGTGTCTTCTCCGTACTCGATCAGCGTCTTGCCACACACCTGTTCGACTACCGATGAGATCAACTCTTCGGTGAGCCTGATCAGGTCCTCGTATTCCGAATACGCTTCGTACCATTCGAGCATCGTGAACTCGGGATTGTGAGAGCGGTCGATGCCCTCATTTCGGAAGTTGCGATTTATTTCGTAGACTTTTTCGAATCCACCGACGATCAGGCGTTTCAAGTAAAGCTCGGGCGCGATTCGCGCATAAAGATCGATGTCGAGCGCGTTGTGATGAGTCGCGAACGGCCGAGCCGCCGCGCCCGTCGGGAGTGAGGTAAGCATCGGAGTCTCGACTTCCATGTAACCGCGATCATCAAAGAACGCGCGTATCGAGCGAATGATCCGCGAACGTGTCTCAAACACCTGCCGCACTTCGCGATTGGCGATCAGGTCGGCATAACGCTGGCGATAGCGCAATTCGATTTCGTGCAATCCGTAATATTTGTCCGGCGGAGGAACGAGGGCCTTCGAAAGAAATGTCACCGACTCGGCGTGAATCGACAACTCGCCGGTTCGCGTCCGAAACATTCGGCCTTCAGTTCCGATGAAATCGCCGAGATCGAGCAGCTTGAACAGCGACCACGTTCGCTCATCGACTTCGTTGGACTTGATGTAGATCTGAAGCAATTCGGCGCCGTCGGTGAACCGAATGAACGCAGCCTTGCCCATCTTGTTGATTGCGTGAACTCGCCCGGCGACGCGCGCGCGAGACTTCTCGCTCTCGAGTTCTTCGCCGGTCTTGCTCGAGAATTGTTGAACGAGTTGGCTTATCGAATGAGTGCGGTCAAACTTGTGCGGGTAAGGATCGAAGCCGAGTTGGATGATCTCGCCGAGCGAACGCCGCCGCTGTTCTATCTGATCGTTCTCGTCTGCAATCGGCTGTTGTTCTTCATCCATCAACTTCTCCGCGGTTCAGTTCGCAGTGTGCGGCTTGAATCAGGTATCGAATTATAGGAATCGCTTTTGATGAGTGTCAACGCGCGAGGGTTCATTGCTCTCTCACGGACGTGTTTGATATTTTTAGCTGCTGTTCAAACCGTATTCAGAATCGACAAGCAATGATTAATCGCACTCGCAAGAAAAACTCGCGCAATCGCGTTTGGTTGTTGCAAACGATGTTTGCAACTTTGCTCCTAGTCTCCGGCTGCGGAACAAACGAGCCTCCCAGACAACAATCTCGAACCGCCGCCGCGCCGGCCCCACCGGCACCCGAACAAACTACGCCGGCTTCGGAACTGGTGACGATGGATGTGGCGAAAGCGGTGATGGTAACGGTCGAGCTGGATTTTGGACCAAGAGTACCAACCATCGCCGAAGCGATCACTCAAGTCGAGCGTCGATATCAGCCCGACGACGGACAGGGACGCACCTTCGCGGTACTCGACGCGTACGGTGAGCCGACACCGGACGGCAAGAAGCTGCACATGTCCATGCACGTTAGCAGCGAGAAGCCGGGCGGCGGACAACTGATCTTCAAACGCACGGGCGAGGTCTTGTGGCGTGGCAAGATCAACCCTACGTCGCAACCCATCCAACCTAAAAACCTCACAGTGCTGTTGGATAACGGCAGAGGCACGACCCTCACCGTGGATGGCTCGGGTAATCCAAATTCGATCATCGACGCGCGAGTCAAACCCGGCGACTTGCCGGTGCGTGACGTATGGCCGGATGGGGAACAGCGAGAGTTGACGTTCATCTACAGCGCGTGCGGATGTCCGGTGCACGTGCTTGCGAAGCGCGTTGGTGATCGAACGGTGCGTGTCAAAGATACGCCGGTGATTTTCCCGGATGATCCGGCCGCGGTGGCGGTGATATCGAAGCTCATGCGGTGGTGACGCGGGAATCTACCCTCGTCACAGCTAAGCCTTGATAACGACTGACACCTCCAATACACAACCTGCCGGCTTCTCATTGAGTGAATGGTACGCTTGCCTTGTCGCGCCTATTACCGTGTGGCGATAGATCGGCTACTTGAGGTTCTTCAGTTTGATTTGTTCTATCACGGCATTTATTCTAACTCATCGTGACGAAAAGGGGTCACAAACAATATGGTTCGAGTTGACGAAAACCTGCTTCAAAAAGTCGTGGACTCAATCCTGAAGGTAAGCCAGCCCGAGCGAATCATCATGTTTGGGTCGGCAGCCACGGGAAGCATGGGCCCAGACAGCGACCTTGACTTGCTGGTAATTGAACGCGGATTTTCCGATGCCCGCGAGGAGAGCATTCGTTTGCGCGCAGTGCTTCGAAGCTTTGAGATTCCCGTCGATGTTTTTCCGATGAAGCCCGAACGTTTCGAAGAGACAAAGAACGTTATAGGCGGATTGGCGTTTCCGGCACATAAGTACGGAGTAGTCATCTATGAAGCGCCCTGAAGAGGTGAAGCTTGAATTCACTCGTGACTGGGTCCGCAAATCGGAGGGTGATTTCAAAGCCGCCGAGCTCTTGCTGCAGAGTGGTGAGGGTTTCCACTTTCAAACGGCGTTTCACGCACAGCAGGCAGCCGAAAAAATACCTGAAGGCCTTCCTGGTTTGGCATCAAATCGAGTTCCCGAAGACCCACGACATTGGAAAGCTCATAACGCTTGCGGCTGACGTGGACGTTGATCTGCCGGACGCTCTTGGTGAGGCTGAAACGCTGACGCCATTCGGTGTGGACTTACGTTACCCTGGAGACTACGCCGACGTGACTTCGGAGGACGCGCAGAACGCACTCGCTGTCGCCAAACGAGTGCGGGATGAGATTCGGAACCGGCTGCCTGATCAAGCGCTTGAATGAAACATCCTTTGCCCCAGCAGAATACGGCACAATCTTGTAATAACAACTGGTTAAGGAGAACCTGATGTCACAAATCGTACGATGCGGACTGATTCAAGCCGCCAATGAAGAACCCGCCGATAGCGCAATTGAAAAAATCAAGAAGGCCATGGTCGATAAACACGTCGCCATGATCGAAGACGCCGCGAAGAAGGGCGTGCAGATCATTTGCCTGCAAGAGCTGTTTTACGGCCCTTATTTCTGCGCCGAACAGAATCCACACTGGTACGATCTGGTCGAACGAATCCCGGACGGCCCGACGACTCAGTTGATGTGTGAGATCGCTCGCCAACACAAGATGGCTATGGTCGTTCCGATCTACGAAGAAGAAATGACAGGCGTCTTTTACAACACCGCGGCCGTGATCGACGCGGACGGCAAGTACCTGGGCAAGTATCGCAAGACTCACATCCCTCATTGTCTCCCGGGATTCTGGGAGAAGTTCTACTTCACGCCCGGCAATTCGGGCTTTCCGGCGTTTGA